>OOCB01000016.1_pt1 | contig 242713 bp, 271 predicted proteins | sample 1671351 | NCBI WGS metagenome assembly OOCB01 (sample SAMN06348148, study PRJEB24527) | human gut metagenome | biome: human gut; feature: ankylosing spondylitis patient; material: feces | host: Homo sapiens | place: China | collected 2015-10 | reverse complement strand
TCAGTTCTGGCTTTTGCTTTTTTCGAGGAGGCAAAATGTAGAATATCATTTTCCCGTCTTTTGCTTCCCACGCTTGAACTTGCTTTCGCGCATAAGGCAGGAATTTATTGTAGTCATCAACATCATCAATCGCGTATGTTCTATCGTGGACGCGGTCAACAAGCACTTCACCTGTTTTAATGTTGACAATGGCATAGTCGGTGTACGGGTCCGTACAGCAGAAATTGTCCAGCAAATCGTGCAAAGTTATCATAATAATCACCGTCAACTACCCCCGCCTAAACGCGGGGGCTTGTAGCCCCGCAGGACTCCAATTTATTCACCACTCGACGGACTGTTAGGCACGGTTTCCGTCCGTGCTACCGAGTACAATGGGCGTTCACCGTCGTTGCGGACGGCATAGCGTGGGTGAGAATTGGACTATGCGGGATATAGCCCTAATAATCCTACATTGCGAATGTTAATGGCAGCGTTGTGGTCACGGTTATGTGTAGTTCCGCAAGCACTGCACGTCCAGACACGGTCGGCAAGTGTGAGGTCGTTTTTTATAAAGCCACACACGCTGCATGTCTTGCTGGATGGATACCACTTATCGGTTTTGGCAAAGGTCTTCCCCTGCGATGTGAGTTTATACTCTAACATCGTGCGGAACATACCGAAGCCGTTGTCGTTAGTAGATTTTCCCAATTTCAGAGAACCCGCCAATCCGCGCAAGTTGATGTCTTCCACAAATACAGCATCATACTGCTTGGCTATCGCGGTACTCGCTGTATGGCAGAAGTTCTTGCGCTGGTTGGCGATATGTTCCTGAAGAACTCGAACTTTATATAGTTGTTTGTCATAGTGGTGAGAGCCAAACTGCATACGAGACAGCCTTCGCTGTGCCCTTGCGAGTTTTGCTTCACTCTGACGGTAGAATCTTGGATAATTGGCCACGTCACCGTTGCTGTCAACATAAAAATCATGAGAGGAATAGTCTAACCCAAGCGATGTCTCTTTCGTAGGCTTAATGGGCTGGATGTCTTTTTCAAACTCATACAGCAGCGAAACAAAGTATTTGCCGCTACGGGTACAGCTTACGGTGGCAGCTTTCAGTTGCCAGCCGTTACCGGGTGACCGATGCTTTTTAATTTTCACAAAGCCAACTTTAGGGAGATGCACAGCATCTTCCGTAAGCTCAAGCGTTTTTACAAGCTGCCCATCCTTTTTAACGTAAGAATGAACGTTTGTGGTATAGGACATTTTGCTTTTACGCTTGCTCTTGAGCGTGGGAACGCCAACGTTTTTAGGGTCTTCTCTATGCCGCTTACGCGCTTCCTTTAGGTCAAGCTGCGCGTTGCAGAGTGCGCCGCTATCTATTTCCTTTAGAAACGGAAATTCATTTTTGTATTTAGCAGGAGTAGGAATAAAAAACACTCCTGCTTCATCCCAAAATTGCTGTGCATCCATCAGCATATGGTTCCAAACAAAGCGAACACAGCCAAAGGTTTTAGAAAGCAATACTTGCTGCTCAGGCGTAGGGTATGCACGATACATAATTGCTCTATTTAGCTTTTGCACTGGCATTGCTTATCACCACCTTCTATTACAAATATACGCGATTCGCACGTTCCATCAACTTAAAGGTGTGGCAATTCATCCCCCACATGAATGAGGGGGAATTCTTGCCACGTTTTCTTAAATTACAAAGGAGTTGTTAATCTATGGCAAAGTACACTGAGGCATTTTGCACAACTACAGGCGGCATGGTTTCCATTATGCAGATGCGTAGTGAGTACAATCACGACCCTGCCGTTTATGAAAAGGTCTACAAAGGGCACTTGTTCTGCCCTGGCTGCCAAGCTGTCCCACTGACAGTAGTTCACGCGAACGGCACGCTTTTTTACCGTGGGCACCCACACGAAGAGCACATTGACGGCTGTTGGTATGCGTTGGACGAGAGAGTTGTAAAGAGCGTTACTGAAATTAACGGTGATATTGAGGAGCAAGCTCTTTCTCAGCTTGACTCACTCTTACGTGCCACATTTAATGTCAACCAGCAGGTGGCCAATGCAAGGGTGGCAAACCGCAATGCAAACAGAAACAATGCCCCTGTTGTATATCAGCAGCAAGAGGCCCGCAGGCGTCTCCCTCAGTGCCGTATTGAAGACTTGCCTGTGCGGTTAGCAACAAATGATAGCCCCCAAGAAATTAGCATTTATTATGGCAAGGTGCTTTGCGAGATTGTTAACGCCAAGAATCCTTACAACGGGATTGACAGTAAGGTGTTAATCGCAAAAGACGTAGTAACAAAGAAAACTATTATGGGGCTAACAATGTCTTTGACTGTTTGGAGCCATTTTACAACCGAAACGCAAACATTACTACAAGCAACACAACGACCAGTCCATATTGCATTTCTTGGTGTATTTACATCATCGCAAGGCAGGAACTTGGGATTACCCTATACGTGCTATCTCAAGACTTCTACATACTTGCAGGTTTTGAGAGACTAAATCACTAACGCGATGAAGCGTGTACCATCTGTTTCCACACGCCAATCCGACAAGATGCGTTCTGCAAGCGCTTTATCTACATCTTTCACTAAGCCTTCAAACAGTGGGACAACATATAACGTATAGTTCTCCGCAATGGCAATTTGCTGCGTAGCAGGGTCTTTAGCCGTTGCAATGAGTTCTTTAAGTTTTATGGGTTTCATAAGCTCACCTTCTTTATCTTTTATTGTAGTGGTATCGCACATTTTGGCAAAGAGATGATACAGCCCATTTGACGAAGGAGATATCTCAGAGTAGATTTGTGGTCAAACGCTAAGTTACTCTTTTACTTGCTCGTTTCAGTTTGCTTAACATTTGATAACTATACTAAAATAAGCGGCCCTCCAAGTCAGGAGAGCCGCCCATTTCTTTATAGGAGTGTGTTGTCAAGTGTCAGAAGTTGTGGGGTTGCCCAGGATTTTACTTAGCTCGATACAGGGTCTTTCTGAATTACCACTACGAGCGCTATATTACGGCTCTGCACATTGCCACCTAAGAGCCGTGCCAAGTAAATACAATCCTTACGAAAATTATTACCATTGCGATTTGTACGATTCCGCCAGCAGCAAGACGTTGCTTTCACTAAGTATGACACAAAAGGTCTGGTCTACCCTCTTACCTGACTGTCAATTCCTACTGAAGCACCCAGACTTTATTATACATATTGCTTTTGTCGGAATAGCTACAAAGCATAAACGCAACAACGTCCCCGTGGTGGTATTGAAAGAGGCAAATAAAATCATTGAAACAACGTAACCGTCTCTGGCATCGCGATGTTCGTAATCTTCACGCCGCACCCTACCAGGGTAATTGCCATTGCAGCGGCTGCTACCACTGCTAAAATGATAGTCTTACGTTTCATGCCTCACACTCCAAAAATAGCGGTAGGTCACCCTACCGCTATTCGCATTAGTCAATTTTACAGCAACGAAGAGACGTCAGCACAATGCAGCTGCTCTTTCTTCATCTGAGCAACTATTGTCAGCTCGACCTTCAATCACCTTACCACCATTTGCACCGCTACCATCAGTATAATCGCGATTATCAGGCTGAGGCTCTGCGGGAGCCGGGTCGGGCTGAGGGTCAGGTGCAGGTGCAGGCTCGCTAGGTTGTACAGGAGCCGGGTCCGGTGCGGGAGCAGGATTACTCGGAGCTGCAGCCGCTGCTCCACTGTTCGAACTACTACCAGCGTTTCCAGAATTGCTCTTACTGGAGGTCTTGGTGCTTGCGGGAGCGACTACCTTTTTAGCCTGCACAGTTACTGCATACACTGCACTCGCGTCGGGGTTGCTATCACTCACAGCAGTGATGGTTGCTGTGCCAGGAGCAACGGCCGTAATCTTGCCTTCAGAGTCAACAGTTGCAATTGCCTCATCGCTGGAGGTCCAAGTTACAGAGGCATTGGTTGCCGTATCGGGAGTGACAGTTGCGGTAACAGTCACTGTATTGCCTACCGTGAGCACGCCCTCCGTTTTATCGAGGGTAATACCCTCAACATTCGTTGTAACGGTAACCTTGGTTTCAGTTTTCAGGTCCTCAGGAACAACGCCGAACGCAGAATCCATTGCTGCCAGGTCTTCGGGCATTGTGGCCACGCTGTCATCAGCTTCTTCAGAATCTGCCACTTCAACCACGACAGCACTCAGCTCAGAGGCTTCAGCGTCTTTGGCATCCGCAACGACATAGGTCGTGATGGTGCATTCGCCGTTGGCCACTGCAGTCACCTTACCGGTTTCATCAACGGTCGCGATGGATTCGTCACTTGATTCGTACGCGAGTTTGACATCAGTTGCATCTGCAGGAACTAGCTTAGCGTCCAGGTCCTTGGTGCTCTCGCCATTGGTAACAAGGTCAATGGACTCAGGTGCTACGACACCGGTTGGAGTGACGACAACTTTGATGTGAGTGCTTGCAGCGATATCGGCGTCCTTTACGGAAGCCGTAACGTCCGCCTCACCGGCTGCCACTGCAGTAACAGTACCGGTCTCATCAACCGTCGCCACGCTCTCATCGGAGGAGGTCCACTCAATGGTGAGCTTCTCGGCGGCCTTGGCCACTTTTTCGTCGGTTTCGGCGCTTTCACCGGTTGCAGCAGTCTCAGGAGTTACGGCCGGAGCATCGTCGGTGCCGAAATTGACCGGCAAAACCACCGTCTCGCCTTTCTCGACAGTAACTGCGTCGGGCACCGCGATGTTCGTAATCTTCACACCGCACCCCACCAGGGTAATCGCCATCGCAGCGGCTGCTACCACTGCTAAAATGATAGTCTTACGTTTCATATCTTACACTCCAAAAATAGCGGTAGGTCACCCTACCGCTATTTGTATTAGTCGATTTTACAGCAACGAAGAGATGTCAGCACAGCTTACCCACATCTTCAGGAGGGCAACCGTTATCGGTAGGTGAAGAGAGAACAGGGCCACCCCATTCCCAACCGCCGCTCGGGTCATTAGGATTGCTATCAGTGCTTCCCCCACTGGGCTGTTCAGGCTGAGGGTCCGGTGCAGGCTGGGCAGGTTCTTCATAGGTCGGCTGGCTCGGCTGTTCAGTCGGAGCTGCAGGCTGTGCCGGTGCGGGATTACTTGCAGGAGCAGAGCTGCTAGAGCTGGAGGAAGTATTACCCTTGTTGGAACTCTTGCTGATATTTTGCACAACTTTCTTGGCCTGGACAGTCAGTTTGTAGGTTGCGCTCTTTTCACCAGCATTAGCAGTGATGGTTGCCTCACCGGCTGCAATTGCAGTGACTTTACCATTCTCATCGACGGTAGCAATCTTCTCATCAGAAGAAGTCCAGGTAACGATAGTTTCATCTGCAATCTCTTCGGGAAGCACGGTCGCATTCAAGGTAACAGCGTTACCAGCGGTGAGAATACCTTCCGTCTTATCCAGCGTGACGCTTTCAACTTCATAGAAAGCCTTGATGTGGGTCTTCTTCTCAGCGACTTTTTCGCCTTCCTGAGTGAGGGTCGTCACGATGTCACATTCGCCAGGCTGCAGGACCTGAACCTTGCCACCCTTATCGACGGTGGCCACCGCCTCATCAGTAGAAGCGTAACTTACCTTCACATCGGTGGCATCAGCCGGGCTTACAGTTGCCTCGACAGTGGTTTCGTTTCCATCGTTGAGCTTGACGTCAAGGTTGTCGGGAACGGTGATGTCTTTCGCGGCCACTTTAACCGTAACCTTGCAGACAGCACTCATCTCAGAATCCGTGACACTTGCAGTGATGTCAGCTTCACCTGCAGAGACAGCAACCACCATGCCAGTCGCATCAACCGTTGCAACACTCTCATCGGAGGAGGTCCACTCAATGGTGAGCTTTTCGGCAGCTTTGGCCACCTTTTCGTCGGTTTCGGCGCTTTCACCGGTAGCTGCGGTCTCAGGAGTCACGGCAGGAGCTTCGTCAGTACCGTACACAACAGGCAGGGTAATACTTTCACCCTTCTCCATCGTTGCACGCTCCGGAACCGCGATGTTCGTGATTCTCACGCCGCATCCTACCAGGCTGAGCGCCATCGCAGCGGCTGCTACCACTGCTAAAATGATAGTCTTACGTTTCATATTCAATTCTCCTTTACATCCCGGCGTCTAGTGCCGGGGCCACATAAACTAATAGGTTCGACGTCAGCCCTACGCAGCTTTGGATTTCGTCATCGACGAGGCTGTGGACTCTTTTGCCGCCTATCCTTCTGTACAATTGCATAATACCATCTATGTGGTAATCACACAATACGAACCCCGAAAAGTTCACAGATTGTTAATGCGGTCTATCGAATACCTTTATTTTACCGACAGTGTTTTGAATTGTCAATTTCATGATTAACAAAAAGCAACAAATACTTTTATTGATTATGACGAAATAAAACAACGTCCGATATAATACCAAAGGTTCATAGAGGGACGGTTCTTCATGCAAAAAAGAAAGCGTACAGACCGGTATAGCCTATACGCTATTGCGATATTTGAGATATAACTTTCTTGAATTGCTTTACACGTTCTGAGCTTACGAGGCGTGAACATCAATGTCAGAATAAATCCACCAAACAACATGTGAGCTATCTATTTCTGGCTCTCTATTCAGCTGGATTAACATTTGATTTTCGCGCGTCCGTATGGTAAAATAACACTGAAAATAAATTCAGTGAAATTCGATTCAGTGTTATTGGAGGTGTGCTATGTTTATTGGCCGCGAGAAAGAGCTGGCTCTTTTGCAGGAAGATTATATCGGAAAGGCCATTATGGTTTACGGCAAGCGCCGCGTTGGAAAGACTACTCTCATTCGAAAAGCACTTGAGAGCTGCCAGTATCAGAAGGTGTACTTTGAGTGCTTGAAGAGCATAATGCAGGACAATATCAATGGCTTTGTGCAGGAGCTTGTCCGTGCCAAGGTTCTGCCTGTGCCTCTGAGCTTTAGCACGCTGCAGGATGTATTCACTTATCTCAATGCGCTGCCCCAAAAGATTGTTGTCGTCATCGATGAGTACCCCTATCTCAAATCCATGACAGACTCCGCTGCGGTTGATTCCATCTTCCAGAGCATTATCGACAACCGACTCTCTAACATCGAACTTATCCTTTCTGGTTCTCACATCGGTATTATGAAGGATGCGTTGCAAGAGAAGAACGCTCTATATGGTCGGTTTGCTGTCACAATCAAGTTAAATGAGTTGAGTTATCTGGATGCTGCCAAGTTCTATCCTGACAAAACACCCTACGACAAAGTTGGCCATTATGCCGTTTTTGGCGGTTCCCCATTTGTTAATCAAGCACTAAACCCTGAAGCCACTCTCCGAGAAAATATTATCAACACCGTTCTCAATCCTACGAGCGCAGTGTATCTGTATGCCAGCCAGCTGCTGCTTTCGGACTACTCGGTAAGCATCAATGCAGAACGTATCTTTTCTGTCATTGGAAATGGGAAGAAGCGCTATACCGAAATCGAAGATAAACTGGATGCGAGGAAGACCGGCAACCTCGCAAAGCAAATCAAGCCCCTGCTTGACTTAGAGATTCTTTCCCGAAATAATCCCATTAACAGGCTGAACGACAATAAAAAGTCTGCTTTTGAAATCAACGACAATCTTCTGAGATTCTACTTCACCTTTGTATATAAGAACAGTAGCGCACTCCAAGTGCTAGGAGCCAAGGCATTCTATGACGAGTACGTCAGTCCCGTTCTGACAGACTTTATCTCCCGACGTTTTGAAGGCATCTGCCGTGACTATTTCAGCTTGCAGGTCCGTTCTGGAAAGTTGAAAGGTGTACGCAACATTGGCAGCTACTATTACGATGACCCAGTCCACCGCACGAACGGTGAATTCGATGTTGCTTTAGAGTTTGCTGATGGCTATGAGATTTTCGAAGCAAAGTACTATGCCCAGCCCATGACTCTGGATGAGATTCATCACGAGGCCCAGCAAGTAGAGGCTATCAAAGAACTCAAAGTTAAGCAACTCGGTTTCGTTGCCATCAACGGATTCAACGAGCATGAAAAGCCTTTCATTTATCTCGATGGGAACGACATTTTCGGAGCCTGGGAAAGCCATGAGAAGTAATCTGACATTTTTAGGCTTTCTTCGCCAGTATGTGAAAGAGCTTTCGGGAGAAAGCACCCATATCCTGCAAAAACAGCTGTCTATTTGTGGGCTCTCTCTGAAGAAAATGCAGAAAAGCCCATTCCAAAACCATTTTAGGCAAACGGAATCGTCGCAAAGCCCGGACGAATCGTCACACTCATTAGACTGACCTTGGATTTCTTCAGCTTGCGAGCCATTATTCAACCTCCTCAATTTCGACATTGGGAGCCGCGCCATATTTTCCGAGGAGATAGCCCTTGCGAACATTTTCGGTCGTGCGAGTGGAAAAATCGCTGATGCTGTAGAGTTCTGAAGCACCATCTTCTTTATCCTTGTCCACAAAATACAACTGGTCCTTACGAAGTAATTCCATGCTCAACAGGTCAGTGTTGTGTGTCGTAAAGACAATTTGTGCCCCATTCGGGTTTGTCTTTTTGCTCTGGAATTTGGCAACTATAAGCTCAACCAAAGCAGGATGCAGTTCTTTTTCGATTTCATCTACCAGCAAAAGGCCACCCTTTAACAATACAGACTCAATCGCGGGAGCAATAGCCATCAACTTCCTTGTGCCATCAGACTCATCTGCCAGTTCCATCGAAAACATATGGCTTGTTCCGTCCTTGTTTTGGCCTTGATGCATGGATGTTGCGTTAACCTGCCCCATCTTGAGGTGAGTTTCCGAATTGTTAGAGGTTTCCGAAAGCACATGCATGAACTGTACAAGTGCAGCTTTAACCTCTTCGGAAATGTTTGCAGGCAAATCAGCTTCTTCGTTAATTTCTTTACTATTGATTTCGAATTTCATATCTTCGATACCAACATCTGCAGCCTTCGCATAATCGGAAATTGCTTTCAGCATATTAGAGTCGTTCGAATATTCAAGCAGCTGCCGGGGAATATCCGAATAGTCTCTTGAAAAATAGATTTTCTCCCGGAACCAAGTCATAGCTTTGGAGCAGGCAACGTCGTTCATGGTACATGCTACAGAAAAGAACAGTTGATTTTCGGCAACAACCTGACTAATCAGATTTCTACGAGCCTTCTCTTCGGTAAAGGTGAATTCCTGTCCTTCTCTAGCAAAAACCAGTGCCTTCTGCCCTTTCGGTGCATGATACAACGACTCAGCATATACCTTTTCTTTTGTGGCAGAAAAGGCATACCAATACTTGATTCCATCCAAGGTATATACAAACGAAAACTCTGTCGGCTCAGATGCCGAGTAGTCATTCAATGCAAACGGAACAACGGGGATAGCTGCTTTCTCATGCTGTGTCTTTTGTGCGTTTCTGATGAACTGAACCGCAAGCCAAAAAGCTCGGATAACATTGCTCTTACCGCCGCCGTTCTTCCCATATATGGCAGCACCCGGCAGAATTCGCATCCCGCCATATGGGATAAGCACACTTTTCAACGTACTTGCTCCCGTAGCTTCCATCGAAAGAGTCGCTTCGTCTCGAAAAGACCGATAATTTTTCACAGTAAACTCAATCAGCACAATACCACTCCCCTCCTTCTAATAGTATACCCTGCGAATTAAAGAAATTCAATCGAATTTATCAATGTTTTTGCTTTTATGCTATCAATTTAATGCTTTTGACTGAATCCTTGATGTGATATTCGGAAATTTGAGCAAATGCAGCACACCCATGTCAGAAGGATTTCGCTAAAATAAAAAAGGGAGTCGTGCCCCCTTTTTCTTTGTTTACGCCTTACCTATTCTCTTTTCCTTCACACAATTCTAGCGCATGACTCACATCAGTGTTAAGCAGCTCAGCAGCTTTAGAGATACCAATGAGATTGTCGGTATATGCCCTGCACACCAGTTGCAGTATTCTCACAGGCATTTCATCCTTCTTATATACGTCTGGCGGATATAGCTTCCCGCTCTGGATATGGCTGTAGGTCTCGCGGGTGATGATGCCTTCTTCCTTTGTACGCAGCACCACACACTGCCCGGGCACGCCGTATTTGTCCCCCACGAGCTCTATTTCTTTTGGGCTGATATTTGGCCGCTTCTCTCCAATTTCTCGTATGAGGTCAGGACCCGGAAGCAGAAAAAGTCTCGCCGCGTTACTGATTTGCCGCTCACTCACGTTAGAGAAGAGTAAGCACACTAATTCTCTCGCAATGGTCAAGCGCAGGCAGCCATAGGTTAGCTTCTCATTGAAAGCGATAACAGGAAATTCCTTATTCGACACAGCGTGATACCCGGAAAAGTCTTTGGTAGATACTTTGGAATCCTCTTGCTTTACTGCGACAACATAGACGCCTTTATTTTCGAGAATCTGCGTGAGATTTCCGACAGGACCACTTATAGGAAAATCCAATGCCTTGCGCATATAAGCGGCCGCGTCCACCAAGCTGTCAGGCATGGGGACTTTATCTATTGGCAGCGCACTCTCACTGCAATCCACTTCTGCGCAAGCGCACGCATCATAGTATCGCTGCGCCGAATAGCGAATTTGTGCAGAGATGGCGTTTTTCTGAACCGCTGACAATTCATCAGATTTCTGAAAAAAGCCGTCAGAGAGGGTGACTCCGTCACTGAATGCCATGAACTTTCCCAAAGGCACATCCAGCACAGAGCAGATGCGTTTAACAGTCGCAATATCTGGGCAGCGTTTATCGTTCTCGAAATATGAGATGCTCATTTTGCTTATGCCGATGGCATCAGCCAGCCATTGCTGAGACACGCCTTTCTGGGAACGAAAGTATCGGATGCTCTTGCCTATTTTCATGACAGTCCTCCCCTTCTTGTTTACATTATACGATGAAACTGTCAATTTGTAAACAAGATACAGGAAATCAGGCTTTTATAAAAGTAAAATATATGGTATATTTATGGTAGTTTATGTCATAGCGTGTTCCCTTTTATTGCGATTTGCGTAGAATTGTACGTAGATTCAATACAAAGGAGATATTTGCCATGGACAACTACAATATTGTAAAAGGCATCAGCGACCCTATTCACGCCTATATCATGGAGCCTCTGGACGCTGCCTACAGAACCAACGACTTCCTGGCAGCACTCATCGAATGCCGCAAGCGCATGAATGAGTCCACCCCTGAATTGACCACTTATCGCGTCGCCACAAACATGAAGTACATCGAATCCCTTTATGCATTCAAGCAAAAGATGAAGAAGCGAGACTATCGTGGAGGATGTGGCAAGCTCATCTCAGCACTGAACTACATCAGTTTTGGTAGTGAGAGAGCACTAAACGCATACTGCGTCCCCATTATTTTGGACACGTTAAATCAAGAATTGGAGGTCCTTAACATTGAATAACACTGAGATTTTCAAATATCTTCCAAACTATCACGACCCTGTTGTTGACATTGAAAAGGCTTTGCGTAACAATTCTTGGCTCGGTGATGCTGCAGCAACAATTGCAATGATGGACAATGATACAATCCCCGTGGACGAAAGAATTTTGTACGGCCGCTTCTACATTGACAGCCTACTTCATGAAATGGCGGGTTTTTACGCATACCGTACGAATTCTCAATATCTTACTGAGCTTCAGGAGCTGATAAGACTTCCTCCTGCATTTGAAATGAATTCAACGGATGGGCGCTTTTCAGCAAGCAAAAACCATATCATAGTATTCCCTGACACCACACGCAAATTGATTGATGCAATGAAAGATATCGAGCAAGAAGGCTTTAATTTGGCCGAGGAGATTCCCAAGGGCAAATATTACCCGGAGCTCAACTTAGTGGTAGTGACTAACCATCGCCATCATGTTGCTGCTGCACAGGCAACAAATTCTATTTTTGAAATCGATTTCAACGGTTCGATTGTTCCGCTGCCCGCAACGTCCCCTCTATACAGCACCATAGATTTTCATTTTTCCGACGAAGAAGGCAACATTGTTTGTCCTCATTCGGACCCGCGTTTCGTTTTTGCTTGCCTGCTTGCACAGCAGTGCGACCATCTGGAAAAGCATCCAGATACTATCCGCCACATCAAAGACTATATCATCCGCTAAATTTCAGTTTCAGAACGTCTTGTTGTTCAACTCGGAGGTTGAATATGGAAACATCCTACCCTATTGTTTTAACTTCCACAAAAGAAGGATACACCGCATATATTCCGGACTTCAACCTCACTGCAAAAGGAGAAAAGCAATCCGACACCATCGATGCCGCGAAAAAAGCTGTCTATTTGTGGGGTCTCTCTGAAGAAAATGCAGGAAAGTCCATTCCAAAACCATTTTCGGCCAACGGAATCGTCGCAAAGCCCGGACGAATCGTCACACTCATTAGAATATCCCCTGAAGAACGGCAGCGTACGATACAAAAAAGCATTGCTATCCCCCTCTGGCTTAATGAGCTTGCTGAAAAAGAAGACATCGACATATCACAAGTTCTCCAGGAAGCGCTCAAGAAAAAATGCACGTCTAACAATCATCACACAAAGAAACGGCACGTTAGCTATTGCCCCGCTGCTTTTTCAGGTACAGCAGTTTCGGTTTTAACTTTCGTGCCGTTCTTTATTTTTCTGCATCAACGCTCGTTAAGAACTCTACATATTTCGCTAATCGTTCAGGGTGAGACGACGCATACACCCCTTCTGGCAGCTTGTCGTATTTGTCCAAGTCTGCTGCAGATTTCTTTTCGATTTTGAAGTCATCGGAACCAGGTTCCTGAGTTGCTACCCACACAGTCTCCGCGTTTCCGAATACTCCGGCAAGTGTAGCTTCATTGGTGAGAACCCGAATTAACTGAGACGCCGTAGCCGGGTACGCAACAATGCGCTCATATGTCCGGAGTTCAGTACCATTGCAAAAATAGCGCTTGCCATTTTCGACATATATAGCCAGAATCGGAAAGCAATCGTATTCCAGTAGCATCTTTTCGAGTCGCATTTTTTCTTCTCGCCTTTCAAATCAAATCCACATCTACCATTGCACTTTCAGAATTATCCGTTTCCTCGTCATCTCCAACAACAGACCAGGTCAGCAGATATGCCCGTCTGCTCCGGAGCCTTGCAGCAGTCGCCTCTTCCTCGGAGACCTTCAAGCCAAATGCGCGGCACACGTGGAGATAGCACCAGCCATTGATACAATATCGGCCATCATCCAGAATAATTCCTTCATCGAATCCAAATGCACGCAGAAACGCAGCAGCAGCGCCCGCACTTCGAGATATTCCCTGGTTGCAATGGACAATAAAATGATGGCGGCCGAGTCCGATTTCTTTTCGGACAAACGCTGCGAGAGCATCTGCCTGCTCTTCTGTGATGCACCTGTCATCTTCTTTATCGAAGAAATGTAGATGAAGAGACGAGCACGGGAAATGAAGCTCGGTCTGTTCGGGATTTCCGATGCTCACAACAAAATCATTGGAACCAAATGTCGGAGCCTGTTCTTCCGCATCCTGTCTCGAAAGGACCGTTACGGATAAAGGTTCAGGTGCAAACAGGTACAGCTGAGACTTATTGCGCAGCAGATTCAGCATTTTCATTACTCTCCTCTTCCGATACAGCTTCTTCTGTATCAATTGTACTTTCCTCTGTGGTGTCTTCCGTCTCGCTCTTCTTGCTGAGCCGCCTGCCCACTAGAACAAGGCGGCCGTTGTTGATGCTGTAATCACAAGTCACCAGGAAGATGTACTTGTCCTTTTCAAGATTAAAGGATTCCCCTCTAAAGATAGAAGCTCGGTCTGCAATCGTGTTGAGCATGTCGGCAGTTTGCTCTTCGTCCAGAACGTTGTTCCAGGCTTGAAGGTCGATAAAGTTGGGGTCCGTACTGTATCCGGGTAAAACCAAGAGTGCAAAAATCTGATAGTACTCTTTGCCCTTCTCGCTTTCCCAGCAAACCGTTCCGTTATTATCAAAGAACTCTTCATCCTCGAATTTGTCCAGAGTCCCGAACATGGTCCCGTCATTCATCTTGTGACCATAGATGATAAGGTTGCCATCCTGAGTCAAATCAGTGGTTTCATCGAGGAACAGTGTCCCCGCTTCAGCGTGTTCGCCATTGATGTTGGTGCGCAGATAAGTTTCGTTTGTTTCCCCCTGCACGACTGGTTCGGAGATTTGTGTTCCGTAAATCGTGAGCCAGCCTTTATAATCCGGGTTCACGTCCAACATACCCTTAGACCAGTCCGTATTGTCTTCTTCGGTTTCTGCTTCCTGACGCATCTCAACCAGCTGAACATTGAGGTCCTGCGTTTCCTTTGTCTGCTTTACATTTTGAAACAGAAGATAGCTGATTCCAAGCACAGCCAGAAGTGCAACGATGCTGATAAGCCGAAAGATTCCGCCTACTATCAATCGAAGAATCCCGAACCAGGTCAGTTTTGTTTTGTTATCTGTATGCATTTGTACACCCCACAACGGCGCAAATTACGATATTGTCTATTTTTATTGTATGAGATTCGCACATTCCAGCAACTGACAGTTGAAACTCATACAAATTCTAAACTGCAATAAATCTTCTAAATTCCTAATATTTCTCATATTCATTGTACCTGTCGCAGATATGTTGACCGCAAATATGTGTCATGTTATAATAAAGGCAATACAACGCCAACAGAAATCCAACAAAAAGGAGTGTTTGAAATGAAGGAGTTAAGGCGTTTACTTTTGATTACAGCGGCAACCGCTGGGCTCGCACTGTCACTCACAGGATGTTCCAAGAACGTTGATTTTCTGCAATACGCGGATGTCACGTTCGACGGGATAAATGGTCAAGCAACAGCAACTGTCAATGTTGACTATAACAAAATCGGAACCGATGTTTTCGACAAAGGCAAAACTCAGACGGATATGGATGAAGCTCGCACGGAAACGGCCATGATGGGCGAAGTGAACTACGAGGTCACGCCATCCGAGAACCTGTCAAACGGCGATACTGTTACTTTGAGCGTTGAGATTTCCGATTATTTCCAGAAAGAATACAAAGTCACTGCAAAAGCGGCAAGCAAGGAAATCACAGTATCCGGCTTGCAGGAGCCTGAAATGGTAGACCCGTTCGATGATTCGATATTCACAACAATTTTTAGCGAAAATCCTGAAGAAGGCAAAGTTTCGTTTGAAATCATCGGGACAATCCCTGAATTGAGACTCAACCTCATAAATGATGCCCCCGAAGATAGTCCGCTTAAAAATCTACAATATTATGTGGATGATTTCGGCACGCACAAGGAATACAGCGAAGACGATACCATTGCTCTGCATGTTAAACCATCAGCTCCACAAGATTTTGCCAAGAAATATGCACTTACCCGTGATACGATTGAGATTCCCGTCAAGGGAGCGCCCAAATATATCCGCTCTGTGGACGAAGTGACTCAGGACGTTCTGGATGCCGTCAAGCCGATTGCCGTTGCCAGATTGGAAGACAGTGCCGGTTCTGACTACAACGTTCACAAAGAATCGGTGTTTGATGCAGACCACAACGAAATTGGCTTTTCGAGAGAAAATGTTGGTGAGCCGCGTTGGGCAGATGTCGGATACATGATTTCCTGGAGAGGCGGAGACGGTGAACGCAACTTCTCTAGCGAATACAACGACTTGTTCATCCCCTACGAAGTCGAATACATCGATGACAAAACCGAAGAAACCGGAACAGCAGTTCTCGGCTTCTGGATTAAGAACGTCATCATCGACAGCGATGGTTCGGTGGATGTAGATGGTCACGCCAACAGCATCACGATGACGGTATACGATAGTATCGATGCGTTTAAGAAGAATGAAATTGACAAAAGCGCAGACAGCTATGACATTTATGAGTACCCGGTGAATTGGCAGTAAGCCTCCTAATATAAAGAAAAGCCCCGATGCATTTCAGCACCGGGGCTCTTCTTATGCGTTTTTCAGTTTCGCAGTCTTTTTAGGTTTACGGCGTCCACCCTTGCAAGCAACAGCCACGCCATCGCTCACAAGATAGCAGCCACCCGCTACCAGCAGGGCCTGGAGCAGGGATTCTTGAGGAATGCCGGTATCGCCCATCTTAGGAACATCCTTTTTAATAGGAGGAACCGTTTCGGGGATGTCAGGCGCAAGATACAAATTGAATTTTGTACCCATATTCGGCTTCTCATCGTAAGCCTTATCGGTTTCTTCAGAGACCATAGCCTTGTCAACCGTGCCATGCTCACCAGGATGCGGAGAATCGGCTGCAAAGCCAACGCCCAAACACATCGTTGCGGCCAGCGAGAAAGACGCGAGAACTTTCGCAAGCTGTTTCACGGGAATGCCTCCTTTGCAGCATCACAAGTTCCCAAAAAGCCCCGGGGCAAACCGAAGTCTGCACCGGGGCGAATCGTTAAGACAGCACAGAAATCGTAATCTTGGCAGCAGCAGTGCCAACCTCGATAGGATTCTCGGCATCGGTGGTATCATAAGCCGTGAAGGTAGCGGTGCAGTCATAAGAACCGGCAGCCAGGGCCTCGGACAGCTTATCTGTCTGGATGTGATAGTTGGGCTGGATAAGTCCACTGTTGTAGATTTCCTTGCCGCTATCATCCAGGGTGATGCTCACAACCTGAGCGTATTTATTGCCGGGAGCATTCTCGATTTCGAGAGTGCCTTCAGAATCGCCGGAATCAAACACCGGATTGACGTTAATGGAGATGGCCATTGTACCCTCTTCCACGACGCGGTTCAGCTCTTCCTGAATCTCTGCCTCGCTCTTGCCTTCGAGCTGGCCAAGCTGTGCAGCGACCGAATCTTCCAGGCGGTTGTCGGAAGCAGTAGCATTTTTATTGTGCCAGAAGAACAGACCCACGCACAGGAGAAGCAGGAGAATCACACAAATCGTAACGGTCCGATGCAGGAGCTTGTTACCACTCTTCTTCGAATTTTTTTCAGGGGTCGTCATTGTAGTTGCCATGATATTCAATTCCTTTCCGTCAATTTCTTGACTGAGCTGTTATTAACAAAAGTTGGCCGCCGAGCGGCAGGTCACTCGACAGCCAACCCTTACATTTGGGCTTGCTTTATATTAGGCCCGGAGACTCTATCAGCGGTTGCTGGAGACGCCGCCTGCGGTAGCAGTCTGAGTATCGCCAGTCTCGAACATCGGGATGATGCTGTAGGTCACGCGAACGACAGGAGTGCAGCCAGCGTCGTTGACGTTGGAACCAGCAATCTTGGCGGTGGTAATCAGCGGCAGGGCCGGAGCATCGTCATGCTTGACAGCATCGGTGCCAGCGCCATCCTGAGCAACCTTGGCCTTTTCAGCACCAGCGATGAACCAGCCGTTCTCGGTGATGTCCAGAGGAGCGGAGCAGGTGGACAGGTCGATGGCAGAAGCGTTGTACATTGCAGAAGCAGGAGCAATGCTCATAGCGATTTCGCCGCGCTTCAAGGCGCTGTTGCTCATAGGCACAACACGCCAGGTTGCGGGCTCAGCCTGCAGCTCAGAAACCTTGATGGCCAGACCTTCACGCTTGGAGTTGTCGGTCTTGCTGTCGCCAACGGCGAAAGCCTTGCCGAAGTTGCACTGAGTATCGCCATCACCGATGATGAAGTCCTGAGACAGCTGATGGTTCTGGTCGATAGCCTTCACAGTCTGGCGCAGCTCGTCGCCGGTCAGAGTACCAGCGGCCTTGAAGTCCCACTCGCCATCGATGTAGATGACGTAGCACTCACCGGAAGCGTTGATATGCTCATCAGCCAGGGTCTTGTAGATAGCAGGCTGCTGCCAACCCTGAGTGGTGGAGGGGTCGCTGTACCAGTAGGTGTAGGTCTTGCTGGTGGCATCGTAAGCGATGGAGAACAGCTCGTCGTTGGAGTGGTCGGCATCATAGATGCGGCTGTAATGGGTAACCTTCACGATATCGGCAATGTAAGTGCGGCTGTTCTTGTCGATGGTGGAGTAGTTGCGCAGCTGGTAAGCATCCTTGGTCGGGGTGACAACGTTGCCGGTGGAACGGAAACCGTACATGCAGACGTACAGAGGAACTGTAGCCTTCATGTTGACATGGTTCACGGTAGCAACGGTGATATCGTACTCAACGCGACCGTCATCGGTCTTCACGCCAGGATGCTCTTCCTCGGTCGGAGGAGTCTCGGGAGGAATCTCGGTGTCGTTGTCCAGGTAGATGTAGAACTGGGTGGACATCGTTGGGTCTTCGTTGGTGGCGGTGTCGGTGCCCTCAGCCTTGGTATCGTCAGAAACCTTAGCTTCATCAGCAGTGCCGTGGTTCCAGTTCACGCCACCCTGAGTCTGCTGGCAGTCAGAAATCTTGACGTAATGCATCTGGAAGGTGCCATCAGCCTTTTTGGTGGTATAAACGCCGTACTCTTCGCCATCGTTATACTGGCTGCCTGCAATATAAGCGGCAGGAACTGCAGTGTAGCCTTCGGCATCCTGGTCGGCGTAGACAACGGAACCGTCGTCGTTCACCTTGTAGAAGGATTTGGCGCCGATGCGGTAAACGGGAGTGCTGTGCAGCATAGTCTCGTTATTGGGATGGTTGGCAATAGCAGTATTGTCAGTGGGCTGTTTGGTGTCTTCCATTGCGTATGCGGTGATAGGAGCCATGCAGCTGGCGGCCATTGCCATACCCATCACGGCGCTTGCAACGCGCTTGTAACATTTCATTGGAATAGTCTCCTTTCAAAATAGTGGATTCGAACTAAGCTTTCTCCTTTGATTCCTGCCGTTCCTGCATGCGCCAGGTCAAAAGTCAAGCCCTGCATATCCGCGTCCTCTCGACGCTGACTGCATCAAAACACGATGTACTTGGCAGCAATGAGGGGTTCATCGCTTCCCTCGCCTGACCATTCTTGCAACACCGCAAGGCCCGTCAGTCTACCATGTGATGACTTGATGACGCAGATATGCACCATGAGTTCGCCCTTATCAGGGAGCTCTGGGGCTTACTGCTCTGAGCCACTGATTTTATTATCTGCGACTCGCACACCCACGCAAGCACAAACATCACGTTTTTTTCGCATTTTTTTCACTTTTTTCAAAATTTTTCTTGCCTTCGCGTTTTTTACCATATATTTGATGGTTTTACTGCCTTTTGTCATAGTCAATTCATAAATATATGGTATAATTTTCTTATAAAAAGTCGGAGGGAAATGATGGTTGCAGAAAAAAGGATTTACAGCACCACGGCGTTGCAAAATTGCTATCGTGCATTACGTTCCGCTCGCTGGAGTGTGAGACGTAAAGACGAGCATATAACCCGCTGCTGTGAAGTGCGTGAGCTGTATGCCAAGTGCCAGGTAAATTTGAGATGTGTTCTTTTTGACCCGGATATGTCTCCAGCCAAAGATTATCTCGACATGGTCAAAGGCAAAAAGGTGACAAAACGGCAGTTAGACATTCAGCTGAGAAACTGCAAGCGATATCTGTTGTATCAATTCGATGAGCTCGAAAAAAGCGTTGCGGGCATTCCCACTGAAAAAACATCCTGACAAAGAAAAAAGCTGCTCTCCGTTTTGAGGAGAACAGCTTCTTTTTTATTGATTTTCCTTGCCAAAAATCAGGTCATAAATGCCCGGAATGTCATAGGGACTAACAATGCGCGGCGCAGGAGTATCCTTATTCGTCACCTTGAACTTTTCAGGTTCATCAGATACGATAACACTTGCGTGTTTCCAGTCGTCGCTTTTCAGGAACTGTGCATAGCGCATACCGAGCATTTCCTTGATAGACAGGCTCTTCAGCTGCATCGCGTAGGTGCAGGCTGCTACTGTAGGTGCATAGTCTGTCACAACATTCCGGCACGCCAAACGGAACTGAGCCACGCTCTTATCCACCGTAATGACTTCACGGGTCATGAGGTCTATAACGACCATAACGAGCTGGTCAGAATCCGTAGTGAGAGCAAAGCGGTCCTTGACAGTCGCAGGTTCAAACTGCTCACCCGTCTTGCCATCCCGAACCATTACGCCGCAGAAAGCGTTCTCCATCTCAGAGAACTTCTCCCCAGAGTAGGATTTTACAGTGAGGGCGGCATAACGGAACCCATTCTGAAAGCACTTCTTGATATCGAAATCTACATACTCAACGGCACCATTCTTACCGCTGCAGCGGCGGTCGCCGGAGTGGATTGCGCCAAGTGTTTCGTCCTTGGGATTCGCGTAGTACACGAACTTTGCTTTTTCCTCTCCGTAGAACACAACCGAGAGGTCCAGGTCGATGCCATTCCACAGGTCAGGGCCATCGTTTCCCTTCCAGTAAAGGAATGCACGGAGCACATTTCCGTCCGGCAGATTCGTGCGAGAGCCGCAGGCTGCAGCACGCACGGCGGAAGTGACCTGACGGGGATTATCCGGAAAAATCAGCTTATTGCAATGGCAATCCGGGTCGATGTACACGCTCTTCGGTTCGGTGTCCTCTGCGCGAAGGACCTGCCACAGCTGGTTAAAGATATCGCGTGCCACACGTTTGCAGATATCCTCAGACAAAGGTTCAATGTCCCGTTCCAGAGCTTTGCTGGCAGCGCCGTTTGCCTTGCCGGTTGCCAAATGCACAGGATTGTTGCGATTCCGAAAATGGTTGATGAGCTGGACCAGGACACGCGGTTCAATACTCTTGCATACCGAGATGAATCGGAACAGGACATTTTCCATCTGTTGTTCATTGGCACAGCTGCGCAGCGCAAAATCCAGATTTCGGGCAAACATACCGGGCCGCATCATCAGATGAGCGGAGAGCAGGTCCACATTGACCGGCTTTTTCATGAGCTCCTGCAGCTTGGAATTGTAGGTTTCAATCTTGACACCATTGCGAATCTTCGTAAAAATCTCATAATCTTCCTTGAAGATATAAGAGTAATCACCCGGATGCAGGCGTTCGCCCAATCGCTTGAACTCTTCGGGATGCAATGCAAAGCCCTCGCTCTTATCAGTGTGTTCCAGAAGTTCCAGCAGCTGACGACGTTCACCGCGCTTAAAGTTCCGGAATTTCGGGGCTTTCGAAAGACTCACATCCTGGTCGCTCATTGCTGCGGCCAGGCGCAGCACATCGGTAGAGCTCTTGAAATCCCGGAAGCATGCCTGTTCCCGCCATTCGGGACGAGAGATAATGCGAGACACATACAGAGCAAGATTTTCCTTGCATGGAATATGCTTGGGTTTCATGCGGTCCATCAGCTCAGATGTGAAATCAATATCATGCATCAGAGTATCGAAAACGCAGGACGCCTCGTCAGGAGACAGAGGAGAATGCCCGGTAATGCTCTGTACGGCATAGCGGTAGATTTCCTCCTCGTCACATACCGGAATCTGTTTCACGGCAGGGAGATGGCTGCGGTCCAGTGCCGGGCAAAATTTTGTCGGGTCAAAGTCTGGCTGCCATTCGCCGCAAGTCAGATAATTGAGGAAGTTGACAACATACAGGTCCACAAGGTCGGCTTTCATCGCATCGTCCGGGAAATTCGGCCAGATGGGAGAAGTCTGAGAAATCGCCTTGCCATCCTCCGTGACGCAGTCATACAGCGCAGACCAGGTCTCGAGGAAATCATTGTATTCGGCCTTGCAGCAGGCATCAAAGAGGTCACGCGCCATAATATAGCCGTATTCCATAAGTTTCATGTTTGCCGAGCAGACATAGCGTTTCTCTACTGCCTTCTCCCCTTCTTGTGCGGGCATGGGCGGTACGATACCGCGATGATGTGCAAACGTGACGCGGTTAAAATCATAAACAGTCAGCATTCAAATGACCTCCTAACAAAACAAAAATCCCGCGCCGAGGAAAACTCGACACGGGTGGATGAGACACGTAATAGATACGGAGAGCATATCCGCTAACGTGTTGAAGTCAGCAGCACAAAAAATGCGAGCCGACTTCCTTGTTCTTCTAGAAATGAAGGAAGCGGATATATAGCCGTATTGTTATGTTCTCGAGCCGTGACGGAGAGCGAAACCGCTGACATAATTTCATATTATCTCCAAGTAGAAGGAAGCGGTCTCATAGCCATACACGAAAATGCTCAAACTTTAGGTTCTTTGCTATCATTTGAGCCAGTAGATATATTGTACCACAATATATAGTATATTGCAATACCAAAACACAATATATTGTGTCTGCTTTTTATGCCGGAAACAAGATAGGCCATAGCTGCCGTGTTCAGAACGCACAACAAATGCCTAGCAAAAAGCCGCCTACCCAAAAGGGCAAGCGGTATAAGATTTGTTGGCATTTATTGCACCAAGCATTCAAACGTCACTGTGCCAGTCCAGTCGCCAGGAGCAAGAACTGCGCTTACGGAATAGTCTGAACTCGTTCCGTCTCCGAGCATCTCAGTACGATTCCATTCAACCTTTGGTGTTGCGATGGTCATAGGCACATCTACAGAGCCTTTCGCCTGCAGAGGCGTAGCAGTGGTTTTGACTTGAACAGTTCCCTTGAGAGGGATGTCGCCAGTTAAAGTCACCGAAATCGTGCCTGTCTTGATTCCTGTGCCATTAGTACCGCTCAGCGTGATTTCTTCTGGAACGGTCAATGTATAAAAGCTGTCCACTTCTGCTGTGACCTGTGTTGCTGTATCTTTGGAAGCACTTAGCCAGGCAACATCGTTAGAATCAGCATTCGAGGCAGGCGTATCTATCGTCATCGTCTCATCTGTATCGGGCACAGAGTCGTCGAAATCAGCAGATTCAGAGAACGCCAATACAGGACAGGCAACCATCAGCGCGGTAATTGCACTTGCTATAATAGATTTCAAGCGCATACATTCTCCTCCTTTCCCAAAAAAATTATTTATACGTTTTCTCACAGCTGAACGTTGCTGTGCCGGTCCAGTGTCCGGGGTCAAGCTCCGCAGAGACTTTGCAAGTTGCGCTCGTTCCATCGTTCAGCAAGTCTGCGCGGGACCATTTACTTTTGGTCTGATTGGATACTGTGACAGCAGCGGTTTTACCCGCAGTGTTGGTCATGGTTCCACCGTCCACAGATACCACAATCACCGCATTCTCCTCGACATCACCTTTCAAAGTCATGGTGATGTCAGCCGTATATGAGCCAGGGCCACTGTCAACGCCTGTCAGCTTAACAGTTTCGGGAACCGTAATCGTATAGACCGCCGTTGCGCTCGCAAGCAGCTGAGTGGAAGCCGTTTTCGGCAATCCTTTACCGGTAGATGTCGCAGCACCCATCGTACTCAGACAATTCGAGCACAGAGGCTTTCCGTTAATAGTCGTTGCATAGACATTTGCATCCGTAATTGCGGTATAAGTAGCGCTCTTATCCGACTCAACGCCCTTAATCGAGTTCACCTTGTTGTATGCCTCGAATGTTTTGGCGTCATCAGCGGCCGGGGTTGTCACAGTGAATTTCTGCCCACAGACCGAACATGTCCGTGTAGCGGTATCGGCAAATCCGAACGACACATTCAAAAGAAAAGGAGACAGCACTGCCAAAAGCATAGCAAAGCGCTTGATAGCCTTCATGTTCATCCCCTCCTTATGCTGTCGTAGATGGTTCAGGTTGTGTGTTTTCTGAATCCGGAGTTTTAGTTTTGGCTTCATCCTCTTTGGGTTTTGCTTTGCTTTCAGCTTGCTCGGAATTTCCCTCAGACGAATCCGCACCAGTATCAGTGTTCTCAGTATCATTGGCTATCTCCGGTGCTTTTTCGCACAGTGCGCCAGCAAACATGTTCTCTTTGTTCGTCACGCTGCTGGTATCCCAGCTATCTGTTGGTGAAGCATCGGAAAGAGAAGTACAGCCAGCAAAAGCCTCGCTCATATCAGTTACTTTTGAGGTATCCCACTTCTCCATCCCTGCAATAGACTGCAAAGCCTCACACTGATAACACATCCTGTTCATCGTAGTGATGCTTGATGTATTCCAGTTCTCTAATCCACCAATGCTGGTGAGCTTCTTCATTCCGGAAAAAGCAGATGCCGCAGAAGTCACCTGCGAAGTATCAACGTTCTGATACTCGATGTTTTCAATGTCGGCAAATGCCTCATTTTCATCAAAAGAAATGCTGTTCCCCTCACCAAAGACAAGTGTTCCGCCAGCCGAATTCGTGACGTAGAGCCGGTTCTCGCCGTCTTTTACGAAAGCCAGAATTGCGCTGGAGCCGATTCCAGAGGCATCAAATACTTTGGCCGATTCCGGGACCTGATAGTCGCCAAAGGAAATCGCCTTGATTTCAGTCCCGGATTCCTTGAGCTGCGTCATTGCCTGCGCCAGGTTTGAAACGTTCATCGAAGCTGTCGGCGCAGGTGCCACGGTGCTGTCGGAATCCTCGTTCGGAAATTCATTATCGGACTCATCATCAGATGCGGTAGAAGTATCGTATGTCACGGTACGGTTATCGGAAGTGAAATTATAGCTACTCAAAGCGCTGGAAGGGTTTCCGGCAATGGTAAGACCCATGCGGCTGCTCACGTAAACAAGGCCCGTAGAATAACCGGGAGTTGGGAGATAAGCCGTCGCAAAAGTATCTGCGACCGTGATTTTCGAAAGACCCGTGCATCCATACATCATGCTGGAGAAATCCGTGACATTTTTGGTGTTAAAGCTGCTGAAATCAAGGCTTTTAAGTCCTGTGCATCTCTTGAACATGCTGTTCATCGTCGTGATTTTACTGGTATCCCAACGGCTGAGTCCAGTAATTGTAGTCAGTGACTTCATGTTATAGAATGCGTAAGCAGCGGATGTCACGCGAGTCGTGTCAACTGCATCAAAGTTAATGGTCTTGATATTGTCAAAAACCGTAGAAGTGTCAGACGCACCGCTTTTGAAGCAAACGCTGTTACCGGAAGCAAACGCCACCATATCACGGTTCGTATCTGTCACTCGAAGCTCTGTGCCATTCTGAACGCCCCACCACCAGCCGCCGTACATCGTGGTCGGAACATACGCGACAATCGATTTGTCACCCTGGCCGGATACGTCATAGGTCGTTGCATTGCCCGGAACTGTATAATTGCCGAACGAAATAACGGTGATGTTTTTTCCCTGAGAGGAAAGAGTCGTCAATACAGAAGCAAGACGGCTCACATCCATCAACGGCATCTGCGCCGTGACATTGATGGTGTATTTGGACGAATAGATGACGCGAGTCCCGGTACTGTCATATGCGGTCTTCGTGATGTTCGCAGTTCCGATTGCCGAAGCGATAATATGGCCGTCCGAACTAATGGAAGCCACGGAGGGGTTATCGGATTCAAATACAATATGAGTTTTATCCTCATAAGCGGGAGAAAGCAATACAGAATTGTCTCCTACCTCAACTGTATAGGTATCTCCTACCGAAGCGTAAAACACCATATTGCCGGTCCATTCGCCTGGAGTGAGGTGCGCAGTCACGGAATAATCGGTTTGTGCAGTTTTCCCTTTTACAGCAGTTGCGTCCCATTCTGTTGCAGTGGTAGCAGTGGCGGTGCAGACAACATCGGTGCTGCCGTCGCGGTGCATGGTCGGAGCAGAGGTATTAAAAAATACTTTCTGGTTTGTCAGCAGTTTGCCCGTTGCCTTGATAGAAACGGTGTTAGCATAATCTCCAGTGCCACCGTTTTCATTGCTTAGTGTCACTGATTCGGGAACGGTAATGATGTACACTGATTCATCAACTTCACCGCCCGTGCCGCCTTTGTGTTCGCTGATAATACGTTCAACGCAATTTGTGCAGATAACGCCATCTGCGTTGCTGACAACGTACATATTTTTCAGGGCATATCGTTGAGTTGTGCTCGATGTTAGGCCCTCAACTTCTTCACAGTTGTAGAATTCAGTGTACTTCTGTGTGCCACCATATGTAGGCATAGGCGTTACCAATGCGCCGCACAGCACGCAGTTTTTGTAGCCCATGCCACCCCAGCTTGCAAATGCCATGGACACATTACATACCATGGCAAAAATCATAAACAGAAAACTCGCAGCCGCTTTTTTGATGTTCACAGATTTTCACATCCTTTCGAATTTGGCATTATGACATCGTGCAGGAAAATGTAGCTGTACCCTTCCAGCTGCCTGCTGTCAGTGTCGCGGAAACCACATAATTGCTTGTAGTTCCGCCATTCAGCAAGTCGGAGTATGACCAGCCCGTTTTCGGTTTTGCCGTGAATGTCACGGGAGCCTTAGTCCCAGACGCATCGGTCATATCGGTCACTGTGGTAGTCACCGTCACTTTTTCGTTACTGCCAACGCTGCCTTTGAGATTTACCGGGATTGTACCCGTATAAGTACCAGACCCGTCCGTACTCTTCGACAATGCAACAGTTTCCGGCACCGTAATCGTATACCCGGAAGTTACATCGGCAACAAGCGCCGTTGTCGCAGTCTTATCCACTTCGGCCAGAGCAGTTCCGGTATTGAAACAAATCGCCAGAAGGGCTGCCAGAACTTTCTTTGATGTCTTCATGATAATGCCCTCCTCTGCATAGCGGCATGATTCAAAGATTTAAGCCAAAGTACAGGTAAAGGTCGCGGTTCCGGTCCAGCTGCCGGGGGTGAGGGATGCAGAAACAACATAGTTACTCGTGGTGCCATTGCCCTGCATGTCAGTCCGTGACCATTTTGTCTTGGGGGTAGACGTAAAGGTAGCAGCAACGCTGTTTCCTGCTGTATCTTTCATCGTAGGCGCAGTTGCCGCAACCGTTACCGTTTGATTGGCTGCTACATCTCCCTTGATGTTGACAGCAATCGTACCCGTATACGTGCCGGTTCCTGTAGTCGTGCTGGTCAGCGCGATTTTTTCAGGGACAGTGACTGTATACCCAGACCCGACCTCTGCGGTAATCGCGGTAGATGCAGATTTACTCGTAGCGGCAAATGCGGGGGCTGTATTGATGCCAAGCATCATTACAAAGCTCAATGCCGCTGCTATAAGCTTTTTCATTTTCATATGTTAGAGCCTCCAGAATCTAATAGAAAAGGCGGCCAGCCTGCTTGTGAGGCCGACCGCTTTTCGGTTTTGTGCGGGATACCCCAGTTGCGTTATGGGGATTGATTATGCCAGAGCGCAGGAGAAGGTAGCAGTGCCTTCCCAAACACCAGGAGTCAGGACTGCAGACAGACCGTAGTTGTCAGTCGTGCCCTGGCCAGAAGTCTCCACACGGGTCCAGCTCTTTTTAGGAGTGCCGGTAAAGGAAGCCGTAACGTTCTTTGAACCAGAGCACTTCATGATAGGTGCAGTGGAAGTAACGGTCACGGACTGACCTTCACCGATGTCGCCCTTTACGTTGACGGGAATCGTACCAGTGTAGGTGCCACTCCCGCCTTTGTTGTTGGTCAGGGTAATGGATTCAGGGACGGTCAGGGTGTAGGACGGGGTAACAGTGGCATTAACCTTCGTGCTGCCGGAAGTTGCAGCAAAAGCGTAGGTTGCACACATAGTCGCGGCCATCGCACAAGCGAGGGCCATCGACATAGCTTTGGCGAGTTTCATCTTCAGAAACCTCCTTCGTTGATTGCGGACACAAAATCAGCCATGTGCAAGGCCATCAGCTGATTCGAGCCCTTGTCTTTTACTATTTATCTCCCTTGCGAGTTTACCAAAATGCGCTTGTCGCGCAATTCAGCCCAGTTAAGATACAACGGCCGTGACCGCAAACTCAGCGCCATTGCGCGGCTGTTGGTCATCTACACCGACAGTAGATACCGAGAACACCACAGCGTGCTCTCCTGCCCCGGTAATGTAATCCGATGCCTGCCAGGCGTATTTCTGGCCTGGGGCAATGTAATCGGATTCATAGAGCACTTCATCGTTCTCAAGAATCGTATATTTGAAGTAGACATGGTTGCTTTCCGGGTTCACCAGGTCCACGGTACTGTCAGGGCTCACATAGATGGTCGTGAATGCCGGGAATTCGATGAATCGCATCTCCTCGGAATCGGTTTTGCCGTTGTCCATCGTCCCGTCATACGCTTCGCCGTCAGCAATCACGATTTCGCTGCTTGCGGAGCTGGCATCGCTGCCGCTGCCATCAAGGGGCTTGTTCACCATTTTATAATGGCTTGCAGTGATAAGGGCAACGAGCAGCACGAGAGCAGCAATCACCGCGATAATCAGAAGAAGAATCGGTTTTTCCTTCTCACGCACAATGCCAACGAGTTCCCCGGTTTCAAGCGGCAGGTATCCGAGAATATCACCGGAAACCTTTTCTCTCACGGAATACCGAGTATCCATATTGGCGTCTTTGAACTGCGCAAAATCGGCCCCGTTGTCATTGAACTCAACAAAGCCGTAATCGTTTGCTTTGTATTTTTTCTGGCCAGCATTGATGTAGCCGACAATCGTAATCGGCTTCCCATCAACCATCTTGGCCGGAATCGCCAACAGTGGCTTGGTCATATTTTCAAATTTGACGTTGGTTGCCGGAAAATCATCCGGAATTTCGGCAAGATAAAACTTAGTTGCCATGTTATAACCTCTTTCTTGATTGCTACTTTTTAGTGCCACTTTTAGGCTGTTGTCTTCATTATCTTTGATTCGCACAGTGAGGCAAGCAAAAAAGAGCCTCGAAACTGTAAAAATGAAATTTTTGTAGAAAGACAACAAAAAAGCCCCTGCATTGCTGCAGGAGCTCGTAAGTTAGCGCAAATTATCGTATTTACTATATTTCTTGTCTTCTTTTTCATCAGGCATGCTGAGCTGTTGGTCTCTGCCGTTTTCTTGAGGACCATCCCAGTTGTCCTTTTCGCTATCGGTCTCTTCGGAATCTTCCAAATCTTTTTTGGCTTTCGTCTTTTTGGAAGTGGACTTCTTCTTTTTGGGTTCAACGAACACATCAGACAAATCATAGGGTGAAACTGCGATTGCCGTTACCCCTTCATTCATTTCCGCCGCATGGTTCAGAATCCAAATAAGTTTTCTCCACTGCCATTCGACCATATCGGTTCCGAGCTTTGATACGATGACGGAAGCCTCAGCTTGTTTGGCCTTGACCATCGCCTGCAAGAGACACCCGTACAGATACGGGAACTGAATTTTCGAGCCGTACTTGTCGGCGGTTTCAGTACTGCAAATCATAATTGCCACAATCGTGTTCTCGTTATTGCCCGGACAGAATAGAACCTGACCGGGATACCGAAGCTGTTCTGGCAGCTTATGTAAGTACCACTCTTTTGCTTCCGGGAATCTCTTTGCAAATTTCTCAAGAGTCTTGGTATCCCAAGTCCCCTTGTCATTGCAAAAGCAGCAAATGATTCTGCGGCCCTTGATATCTCTGGGGATTGTCTCCCCTTTCATCAATGAAATTCTCATGTCAGGCATATTAGTCGAGCTCCGAACGATAATAGAGTTCAATGCCGAGACGCTCTTTTACGAGTTTCTTGATAAGTTCTGCACCATATCTCTGAACATTGATGCTCTGGCTGAAAGTCGGAACCGCAATATCGAGCCAGCTCAGCTTGCGCCTGTTGGCACCGACCAGCAGGCTCATGTCCTTTTCGAGCTGAGAATCAGCTTTCGGATACCAGAAAATGAAACCACAGTCAAAGCTGCCCTCCTCATTGAGATGAGCAGTTTCGATGTCTTTGATTTCGTTTTCGATTTCCGGAGTGCGCAGGAAAAGGCGAATCTGGGTTTCGACCTGCTTGACGCGGCTTTCCACTTCATCGATTCCCTTCTCGGCTCTCGCTTTCTGAACATTGTTCAGCAGCTGCGAGATTACGCCATCCGGGTTCAGATGCTTGCGTAGCCCTTCGATTTCCTTGTCTTCAATATCGTCTGCGATGACAGTATCGACATAGGAGGTATCGACCAGCGGGCTTTCAAACAGCGGAACCGCAGCGCCAAAGCCGTTCACGGAAAGCACTTTCTGATTCGTGCTAAAGCGTTTGAGTGTAGGACAATCAAGATTGACCCATTCCTGAACAAAGCTTTTTGCGCGGGACAAGTCCGTGCAGCGGCGTGTGGTGGTTGCGGAAGAATACTCGTACCAGACGACTTCCTTCTCGTTCGCATACCGAATGCTGCCAACGGGCGGATTCTTGAGGTCCTGGCCGCGAATCAGCTGAACATAATCAATCTGATTGGCTTTCAGAAATGCTTCAAGAACCCAAGGGCTGACGGCTACCATGTAGTCCTTTCCTTCTTCGTAGTTACCTGCAGGCTTGATACTGCGCATGTCTTTTTTGTATGCCTTGAGCGGCGTGCTCATAGGAGTCCAATCATCGTCAAAAGTCTTGACAAAGGCTTTGGGTCCATTGCTTGTGTTTGCAAATTTAATTTCAGCTTTCATAAATCAGGGCAAGGAGACCCGCGACTTTAGTCGTGGGAGGAATTGCCCGTTCACATCCTTTCTATTAGATAATTTGTTGCAGGCTCTAATAGCCGCAATTTTTTAAATGTTACACCTTTGGAAATACGCGTGCCGTCTAGCTTTTTGAGGGTAAAACTTCCCGATGCACGACGACCGGAAACGAAGCACTCTTGTCCTTCTTGTTGTTCAGGGCCGGGATGTTGCCTGCCGTTTTTAATGCCATCAAAACCAGATACCAAACTGAGGTTCAGCGTCATCCAGCAGCCAATTCTTCCAGTCACGGCAAGTCATCTTGCCAAAGGCTTCATGATTTCGCAGAATATAGCATAAAAGCTGCGATTTCTGCGTTGTGCTCATGCCGTCAATAACATGTTGACGGTCATTTTTCCTGCCCCAAAAATCCACAGAGTTGCCAAGAGAATTGAGGTTTTTGAGAATGTATTGTTGCGTATAGTTGTCGGAATCCTCTTTATCGCAGATATACTCTATCATGAAGGGATAAAACTTTTGAACCGCTTCCTGAATGGTAGCTGCCGTAGTTGCGCCATGCGATACTGCCCAGCCACATTCCATGCCAGTCATTGGCAATGGAAACATGACATACATCTCATATCCATCAATCTCAATTTGACGATAATAAATACGATAAGGAGCGTTTTCGTTACAAAATACATTCCATTTCATCAAATTATGTGCGCAGGGTACACCGTCTATAGTCGCTTGCGACTTAGGCGGTGAGGAATGCGCTAACCAAGAGGCAATTTGAAGTGTACTCAGTTAGCACAAATACCCTGCTACTCCTTTCTTTAAATGATTAAGATATTTTTTCCCATGCAGAATGCATGGAATCTGTCGTCTTTACGATTTTAAGCTTTTTAAGGCTTGCAGATTTTTGACCATTTTTTGCAGGTACTTTGAACTCTACATTTACGGCACCCTTTTTATTGGTAAGGAGGCAAGAGCCTCCATGTCGCCGTCCGTATCCCACTTGATATTCTTGATAAGCATAGCTCACACCTCCGTGTTGCTTTCAGAAATAGCGCCGTCAATACTGGCAGCTTCAACGAGTCCACGAATGTATGTTTCTACCTTTTTGCCATAAGCCACATTGTCTAGATAATTCTCTACAACGCGAGCCGCATGTGCGCACCTGATTCGTTCATCATGGTCAAACTCTGTGCCGCCAAAGGGAATAAAGAAACAAAGCTCATGACCATCCTTATCTGTATTTTGGCCAACCAAAATTCTGAGGTCGGGGCAGTTCGAACAATGTTCCGTCTTGTTAAGCAAGGCATGGATGTCATTCCCCATTGTCTGTGCCAGACACGGCAAGGCAGCGCCGAACAGGTTCATGATGATTTCGTCTGGAATCTCACAATGAAGATTAGAAAAGGTTTCTGATACCCAATCCTTGTCGTACAGAACATCCAACAGCAAACCGCAGTGGCCATTCAAGGTGACAACACGTTCTGAAACACCACTATCGGTGTTCAGCGCACTGTAAACGGCAGTTACGAACCGAGGAAGGTCCGATTCGGTCCGATACGTCAGTGCAGTATCTCCGGGAAGAGAAACAGCACCGTTATTGTCGGTCCAGTAGAAAATGTTTTCGATGTTGTTGAGATTCATGATGTTAAACATGGTATTTACCTCCTGTATTGTATTTGACGCAAAAAAGCGGGCCTCCCGGTATGGGAAGTCCGCTCTTCATGCGAAATTATGAATTGTACGAACGCAAAACGCGCCTAGTAGATGGTATCTATCGTACAATTTTTATAATATCCTGTTCGCACATCTGCGCAAGTGCAGCAACTCAAAGAGTATCGAAGAAAGCACTCGCCAGGTCCTCATCGGACAGGTTATTCAGGTATTCTTCGAGCACACATTCGGCCTCAGACATGTTCACGGGATAGCCGAGAAATTCTTCTACCGCCTCAGAGCCGCGAGCAAGCAGCGCATCAACGAGAATTTCGGTGCGGCATTCACGAATGGTCCGGTTCAGGTCTTTATCGGTGGTAGTACACCAGTAGTCCCCGTCGATATCACCGTGAGCTTCGATGGAATACAGAGCATCCAAAGCATTGTCAATATCATCGTCGTATTCATCGAGGATATCATCAATGCAGTGAACCTGATGCCAGTGTTCTCCGCCATCAAGCGATACAAGGCGTTCAGAAATGTCATCATTATCAGAAGGAGTCCCGGAAGTCTCAATGTCGAACACTTCACGGCTCTTTTGATTCACACGGCATTTCGAGGCAAACGAAGCGCCGGACGAAAAGTTCGTTGCAAATTTTGCAACAATCACATCCGGTTCAGGGTCTTTGAGTGCTTTCTGGTATTCCGGCAATCCGCGATAGGCAACCCGCTTGGAGGTCCCGTCAGGTTCCAGCTCATAGACAGCCGAAATTACGTGGCCTTCATTGGCAAAATTCACAATTGCCCTGCACAGATTCAGCATCACAAAATGCTTATCGTTCAGGTCATGGAGGTCTCTGTCCGCCTGAATGGTGACGAGCTTGGATAAGCCGGTCATGGTTGAAATGCGGTACAGATAATCAATGCTTTGCAGCTGATACATAGTTATTCTCCTTTTTTGCTATCAGGGTTGATTGCGATTTTTTCTTCGGTTTGCTTCTGTTTTTTGGCCTGTACTGCCATGCCAGCCTTATAGGCGGCGTAGATGGTAAAGGCCATATACATCATCATGATGTCATCCACCGGCCGGACCTGAATCTCCCCATAAGTCAGGATTTCCAGGAGCTTCCAGACCGTGGTTGAGCACATGACGAGCAGGCACATGATAAATTTCCAATCCATATAAATTCCTTTCACAGTCAAATCAGTCATCACAGAACAACACCGGAATGACGATATAGTCCTCAGCATGAGCTTCGATATCTTTTAGCTGAAAGCTATCCGGGAAGCATTTCCAAGAAGAGCCATCGTAGAAAAGCTCACCGCATTCAGAGTTGGGATGGTTGTCGAACAGTTCAGCGGCGCAGCGAAGAAGATAAGATTCGTTGGAATCCATTTCAATGGAGCGCAGGCAGGTATACATCGGCTTTGTGACATCGATGCCTTCCGCTTTATGTTTCTGCAATGCTGCACTGAACTCAGCCATTGCCATGCACTGCGTGCGTTCCTTCATGGTTTTCGCCCACTCAACGAGCTTCTGCGGTTCGCGAATGCCCAGGATAACATTCTCGTCTTCGATGTTGCCCTCAATCTCGGATGTTGGGTACATATCGAGAAGCGGGTCATCGAAAGATGTCAGACGGGCCGCAAAGTTCTGAAGAAAAGTCTCCGGGTTGTAGGGATTCTGCCCCATGCACTTTTTCACGGTATCAATGTCGGTTTTGATTAAGCAAGTAACGCTAAACATACAATTTGTCCTTTCTTTTGGTTGATATTTATTTTTCGGAAACGGTTGACAAAAATTGTCGGTGCTCCTTTCTTGCAATTAAAAAAGCAGGCCCACCGAATTGGTGAGTCTGCTAATTTAGCTGCAGAATATGAATTGTACGCATTGGGCCAAAAGGCTGTTATCTATCGTACAATTTTTATGATATGCTGTTCGCACAATATTGCAAGAGATTTGTGAGGCCGACAGCACTGCGTAGCAAAAAGAAGAAGCCGCTGCCCCCAGCATAGGCAACGGCTTATTGTTATTTACTGAGCGCTTTCTCAGCGTTTTCTTTGACAGTCGAGCGAATATCAGCAGACACCTTCAAAATGTCCAGCGCTGCTTCAATGGAAAAATGTCCCGAACGAACGAGGTTCGCAACGCTTTCGGAAAGGGATTCAAGATGTCCTTTTTCGACTCCCTGCTGCTCGACAAAGTCACTGTAATTGCACATTTGATTGATACCCTCCTTGATGTCAGTTGTAACCGGCAGACCGCATTCGGTTGCAAGTTGCAACTTCTTCTCTACAGGCATTTCATTATCGAATATCGAAGAAAAGAGACGTACCATGTCATTATCGGACTCTTTATCCTGCAAGCAAACCATAACAATGCAGTAATTGTCATATTGCTCTTTAGGGAAATGATACTCTTTGGCTAAACAAGTTTCAGTCATCGAGTAAGTGTTGCAAACACCGCGAACTTCTTCATCCGGGTCAATACACAGCCAAATGCTGTATACCTTTTGCAGCTTATCATAATCCGAGTTGTGGAAAACAGATTCCTTTTGTGCAGAAATCATCCGTCCAGAATAAAAGCTTCCGCGTTTCAGCATGTGATATCCAGGATTGTACTTGTTTTGGGCTTCAATATCTACAATAACTCGATTGGCTTCACCGCCAGGCAAACCAATATCGAACAACACATCGTAGTATATTGTTCCCTCATTTATGCTTTTGGATTCTACGTTCTTTTCATTCAGTTTATCGGGCAGGTCTTCAACAGGATGACAGCTAATTTCGACTGGAGGGATGTTTGACTTTTGGATTTCAGCCAATTCCTCCGGCGTTATTTCACTCTTGGCCTTCTTATAGACAATAAACTCCTGAATCTTATCAAGAGCCATATCATGAAATTCTGGAATGCAATTTTTGGCGATAAAAGCTGCAACAGGTGTACAGCCAAGCAAGCTTTTGCATCCAGCATCCAAGTTCACCTTGTCATTGTTGATGGCATGCCCGACGGTATTAAGACTGTCCATGTCTTATACCTCCTATATTATAGCATGTTCGCAAACAAATGCACTAGAAAATGCTCATCGTACGCAAAAAAGAGTGGGCCTTCCATTGCTGGAAAGTCCACTCTTATGCGGATTGTGAATTGCACGAAAGGCGGAATGCCCTTTTGATTGCTGGTATCTATCGTACAACTATTATTGTACTTGTTCCGCAAGGCGTTGCAACCGCAAAAGCCTTGATTAAGATTCAGAATTGCCAAACACGCCGAGCAGCTGTTCAACGCTTGGTGCCCGCAAATAATATCTGCACCCATCCTGCTCAATCACGAAAACAATATCCCCAGACCCGGTTCGGGCAGTGCTGTTGTATTTGGCTTCTATGCCGGATGGCAGAACCACAGATTCATCGAGAGGCTTGGATTCCTTGATAGCAGCCGAGCTTGTGATAAATACCCTGCCCTGATTCGTTTCGATTTTGGCAAAAGCATTATCAACCTCAATCATTGAATTGCTATTGACCGGGACACCAAAAATTGTGATGGTCGGTGCGACATTGCAAAGAACCGCTCCATCCAAAAGCTGTTGTATCACTTTTGTTTGCTGCTGTTCTTCATTCGCCTTGACAAGTGCAGTGATGACAAGGCTGATATCCTCATTGATATTCTTTGTCCCCGACAGTAAGGCGGAATCATTTATCAGAAGAAAGTTGACGCCTTCTTCCTTGTGCCCATTCACAAGAGTCATATGATAGGCCCCAACGCAGGCAGTATGGTCCTGTGTCTGATAGGATACCAGGCCGCTTTCCCTGATGCTTTGTATTGGAATGCAGACAGTTGTGTCATCCAAAGAGAGAGGTACACAGGAATTCAGAGTCAGCTTGAGTCCTTCTTCACTCGCAACAAGATTCATGTGCGGGTCACTAGCATCAAATGGAGTGATTTCTGCTGTTTCCGACGTTGCTGGCAATAAATGAGATACAAACTCTGCAAATTCAGCCGTTTCCGGCGTCTGCTGTACCTTCTCCGCCAACTTTTCGTGCATTCTTTGAGCGTCCCTGAAAGCCCAGATGCTTGCGACAAAAATCAGCAGCATCGCCGCAATCATCAGTCCTTCAAGTTTTTCTCCGTTGTTTTTCATGATTTTCCTCACCCAATTCCCCGCAAAAATACCTATTCGTTATCTTATGATACAAACATCGCAAGAACTGGCAAGCATTGTGCCAAAACAAAAGCCACCCACCCGAAACGGGCAGATGGCTCAGGTAAAATTGGTTCAGAACGTATTAACCCTGGAAGAATCCCTGCAGCGCTTCTACACTGGTTGCAAGAATTTTGATATTGCGGTTATTTACCGTAGAGACAAACGGGATATACCCGGTCTCTTTGTCCTGCACGTTCCCGTATCGAACAGTGAGTCCACCGGGAAGGTTTAGGGCCTTAGAGAAAACGTTTTTATCAAAATTGAAATTGAAAGTCGATACCAGGGCAGTCTCGTCATTCAACTGCAGCTGCAAATAACCATCGTCCGCTTCGATTGCGACATCATCTTTCAAAGTGTCTCCCAATACCGTTGTCGCAGGAGCGGTATCGGTGACAACTGCATCGGCAAGCAGCTTTTCAATCACTACCTCTTGTTCTGTCTCCTGCCCTTCCTCGGCTTCAGCAGCAACAGTCAGAGTCAGCCCTTCTCCCATTGCTCTTGTACCTGACAGGATTTCCTTGTCATCATTTTGGAAAGTCACAATGGAGTCTTCTGTATTCCCTTCCACCAACGCAATTTTGTAATTTCCGATTGCGGCAGTGGAATTGCCGGAACGATACGTCACGATGCATCCGTCCTGCCCGGCAGAGGCAACAGGGATGCAGACAGTCACGTCGCCCAGCATGACCGGAACATAGGAGCTGTTATCTGGAACAATACCGTTTTTCGTCGCGGTGAAGTTCAGCTCCGGCTCCAAAGCCATTGCGGTTTCGGCTGTCGCAGCCGTTTCGGCAGTTTCAGCAGTTTCAGCAGTCGCGCCATGGAACAGCAAGGGTTCCAGACGTTCCTCATAATCTACCGTTTGCTGCAGCTCTGAAAACTTTTGCTTGATGCGGTTCGCGTCAACGATAGCGAAAATCAGCAATGCAGCAAGTGCTGCCATGAGAATCGCCGCAAGGCATGTCATCTTTTTATTATTCTTCTGCATATACTCAGCTCCAAAAAGTTATTGTGATATCGTGATAATTCGAACCGTTGCAGGTATACATGATGGTTCCGCTGCCTGTCGTAGCGCTCGACCCATCCTCATACAACAAATCATAATCAGCGTTCACGCCGCGACAGATGCCGGTACATGTAAGCGTTTGTATCGAAGTTCCGCGATAAATATAAGCTTTCGTTCCGACCGAGCAACGCTTGATTTTCCAGAATCCCTGGTTCCAGTGGTCCGCAACCAGCATATAGTTTTTGAACGAGTAATACGCAGCGCTGTCCTGTGCATCCGCCGTTGCCTGGCTGAAGGCCGCAAACAACGCCACATTGACTCCCACGGAAGGAATCACGAGCCGCCCATACATATTCGGCCTTCTCGCCATCTCTTCTCGGACCGCGTCATTCGATACCGATGCCGTAACGGACTTTTCTTTGATGTTTGCGTTGCAGAGAGACGCGAGTCGTTTTGCTTCTCCCGCAACATTCTCATTTGAGAACGAAGCAATCGCGATTTGCGTATCGGCTCTCGTTAGAGTGGAAGCAGCCGCTGCGTTCAACGTTGGTTGTTCTTGTGCTGCCTGTACCGCTTCCGCATGAGTTGTCAGGATTCTTGCCGTGCTATCCAGCTGGTGAATTTTCGTTTCTGACTGCCTTAACCCAAAAAGATTGAAAATCGCAAAAATAAATAGCAGGGCACACCCGATTTTGAAGGAATAAAGTTTCAATGTTTTGTCCTTTTACCGTTAAATTTTGCGCCAATTATGTGTCACTATTCTTGATTTTAAGCAATTCGCACAGCTTGGCAACAAAAAACGCCCACCCAAAATGGGCAGGCGATGAGGCAAATTAACTATTTGGTTTTCATGATGCAAAGTCCGATATATTTTCTGCCATTGGGTGTCGTATACGGTTCAATCCCAACCTCAACATCCTGTGTGCCGGTCCCCTCTTTGTTCTGAATCGTGGCTTCGACGGTTTTCCCGGAGAGAAGAGTCTTGGCAATATCGGCATCAACATCAAGCTCATTGCCATACAGCTTCGATTCCTTCCAGAGTGCAGCGCCACAGGACTTGTTTGTACAAGTGAACGCCTTAGCCGTCTCTGCGACAGGCTTACCGCAGAACGGGCATTTCCCAACTTTGCTGCCAAATGACATGCCAGACTTATCAAATTCAAAATGATAGGCAATGTGGTCTCCGGAAAAATCGCAAATTAGAATACAGTCATATTTCTTTCCCGTCTTAGCACTCGTACATCCCTTGAGAGGGGCTTTGCCTTTGGTGAGTAAAGCCTTCGCTGTTGTTTTGGTCATCTCTTTGCCAAGCGATTCAAGAAACTTATTCTTTTTCCAGAGTACGACTGGGCACCGTTTCCCATCAGGTCCTTTCCCGGTACAAGCATAGGCAAGTTTTGTTTCCACAACATCCCTGCCACATTTCGGACACTGGCAGAGAACCGGATACTTGCCAGCAGTTCCTTGAGCGGTTTCAATCGTCACGTCCTTTGACATGATGTTTTCAAGGGTTTGTTTCGTGAATTCAAGAACCTGAATGCGGGTCAGGTTTCCATCCTTGATAGAGTGCAGCTGCTTGGAGAGATTCACGGTCACGGGAACATCCAAGACAATGCCCAGTTTATCCATAATATCGACCAGCTGGAACCCTGCGGGTTCCCCGTAATACACGCCCTTCTTGAGGGAAATGTACTGACTCTTGACACACCGGTCTAACGTGTCGGCGCGAGTTGCTTCGGTGCAGATGGTAGCATCAGAAAGAATCTCTTTCCATTCGGCATCGGTATACTCAGTGTCTTCTTTCTCAGCACCACGCATCGGGGCAACCATCCAGTTGTTGAGACTTTCAACCGTATAACGTTTCGGAGGCGTTGTCATCTTACCGACCAGCTGGAAATTGATGTTTACAGCATCACCCTTATTGAGTTTCGGAAGCATCTTGTCTCCACTCGACGGCTTCTCAAATTCTCGCCAACCGGACGTAACCTGTACATCACCTTTCAGCGTGAAGTCTTCGTCATGGCAATGAATGACAATCGTGGTCCGGTCCACGGTGCAATCCTCTGTACAGAAGACAGCACAAAATCGATTCAGAATACATTCAAAGACCGTTTTCTGTGCTCCTGCCAATGTCCCTGGCCACTTACCGGTCGGGGTGATAGCAGAGTGAGCCTCGATTTTACTGTCGTCATAAATCGATTTAAGGCCCGGCTTATTGACAAGGCCCGTAATTCCGTTCTGCGCTAAGCCCTTGATGGCGGCGTCCACTTTGACAACTTCATTTGTGGCAAGGTAGCTGCTGTTGGTGCGCGGATAGGTGACGAATCCACCTTCGTACAGACTCTGTGTTGCAGCAAGGACATCTGCCGGGGACAGGGTCTTATCGGTCTTACAGGCAAAGCTCTGCAAGTCGCTCATGGAAAAGAGCTTGCCGGGATTGATGGTCTTGCGCTCGGTCTTGACGCTCGTGACGGTCGCACCTGCCCGGTTGAAGGCGTCCGCCAATGCCTGAGCTTCGGCTTCATGCCCTTCCTCAAAGGTCCGTTTACTGGTCAGTTCAATATCTTCACCGTTCGTCTTTTCCTTGCTGGACACGGCAGAATACGGTTTCGGAACAAAATCCTGAATTGCCTTTTCGCGTTCAATGACATGGGCGACAATCGGGCAGACACAGCGGCCAATGCGGATAAAAGAGCCTGCCTTAATGGAAGCATACCGGGTCAGTTCAATTCCCAAGAGCCAGTCCATCTCGCTGCGGGTCTCTGCGGAGGAGGAAAAATCCGCATACCCATCATTAGGTTTTGACGTCTCAAATGCCTGTTTGACGGTCTTGTTGGTCGTATCGGGCAGCCAGAGCCGGTAGATGGGTTTCGGCTTTTTGAGTCCATACTGGATAATTTCATCAACGAGCCGCTGCCCTTCCCGGTCAGGGTCTCCGGCATTATAAATCCTATCAACGTCTGTGCGGTTCATCAGACTGTTGATAGTTCGAATCAAGCCCTTGACATTGTCCTTCCCCTCGAACTTGAAATTCCAGTTGTCGGGAAAGAACGGAAGCCGTTCCATCGTCCAGGAATGTTTTTTCCCCGGCTCGTAATCCGAAAAATACGCATCCAGGTCAATGAGTTCATATAGATGGCCAACGGAGGAAGCCACGATATAATTCTGGCTTTCCAGCCATGTATTCCGGTCTTTTCCCTGCCGTGTGAACTGTTCGTTCTTCCACCAGGTAAGTCCTGACGCAATGCTGCGTCCAAGCGAAGGCTTCTCAGCGATTACCAGTGTCTTTGCCATTGTTGTCCTCTCTAGTCTAAGCCATTGATGACTGTCTCATACCGGCTGACATCCTGTATCGGCCGCCCGTGCAGCTTGTAATATACTCCAGCAAAACTTCCCGCGACAGCCGAAATGAGCTTTCGGTCTCCGGCAACATCCTGCGCTGCCATGTGGATGCAGGAATCGAAGCTCTTAGATTTCTCAAAACAATACAGAGCTAGAATCAAAGTCGATGCGATATTCCCACTGTTCTCGATTTTTTCAGAATTCAAAATCAGGTCAAGCTGTTCGCCCAAGGTTGCGACAGAATACCGCCCACCGACCGCTATAACGGCCGCTTCCACAGCCTTACGTTTGTTTCGTTCCCCCTGTGCCAGCTGCCGAATAATTTCTGCATAAATACACGAACACAGCACCGCGTTGTTCGTGCTGTGCGTCATGGCGGCAACATCCGTCACGGTGTTGAGAAGCTGAATGTCATAAACCGGCAGGAATGCGAGCGGCAGGATTCGGGCTAAGACTTGCGCTTCCGTACAGCTCTTTTCAGAACCCTCAAGTGCCAGGAGAATTTGATTCCTGATGGCATCACACGAGACGAGTCCGTGGTGGGACTCAATGCCCTTCATCGTGGCCAAAAGAATTTTGCTGTTCAGGCCCACAGCTTCGTTCAGAGCGTCCGAAGAAGTCTTGCCAAGATTAGAGTTTAGATTCAAAGCAGGCCGTTCGCCAAGAATAAAACCCATCAAGCCGGATACGGAAGGAGAAAGCTGCGGTTTCAAGAAATATTCAAGCACACGACTGTCTCCTTTCTGGTTCATGGTTTTCAGCAAAAAGTTCCCGGTTGGTTCCGGGAACAAGTGATGTCAGCGATACTTTTCCTGAATCTCTTCCTGTGTTGCCAGGCGCGGTTCGCGGGATTTCGAGATGACGAACGGCGTGCAGTATTCGTTCAGCCAATCGATATCACCACGGTCAATCTGACTGAAAATCTGACAGAGGACATTGACATGAACCCCGGCCCTGGCAGCAGCTCTCAGGAGGTCGCGGCGGCCGTTGAAGATATCGTGGCGGCACTGGTCATAGAACACAAAAACCATCCGCCGATTGTTCTGGTACTCGTTGTCATCCTCATTGCCCAAGAACATGCGGGATTCCCCGTTATTGGCGATATCGACGGCCTTTCCGATTGCTTCCCCTGCGCCATCCTGCAGTGCAAAGAGGAGCTTGCCATGAGGCTTGCTGCCGTAAGTATCCGAGACCATCCGGCAGATACGCTCAAACTCGCGGTCAAAGCCGATGTAGATGATGACATTGTTCACATCGCGAATCGTCTCAACCACTTCTCTGGCAGCCCAGCGGGTCTTACCCGCTCCGGGCCGTCCAGCAATCACGTTAATGCGAGTACCAGTGTCCATAGCTTTTACTCCTTGTCACTCAGTTTCAGTCGAGTCATCCTGAATTTTGACTTCTTCGACTTTGGTTTCCGGCTCGTCGTCATCATCTTTGGCGGCGGCCGCTGCTTCCGCTTCAGCCAGGCGTTCCTCGGACTCATCCATCTTGCGGACCAGTTCATCGAAGGTTAGCTTGTGGCTTTCTTCCTGAGGTTCAGAAGGCTTGGCAGGCTCTTCCGGTTCTTCGGGGTCCTCAGGGCCTTCTTCGTCGGGTTCAATCTTCACAACCACGTGGTCGCTGAAAGCCACATAGGCAACAGCAGCAACGGTCACAGCACCAATCACGGCAAGAATATTTTTCAGCATGATAAAAACCGCCTTTCAGGTTTGTTTGATTTTGTTACTTTCAAGTGTACGGGATTCGCAATGGAATACAAGTATCTGCCAAAGAATTTAACTGCCAGGCTCACCGAGGTCACTGCGGACGTTCTGAACGATGCATTGGTGGGCGGGGTGCGGGCATTTCCAGCCGGGGTTCTGCTGCGGCAAGGCTGGTTCAGAGAGTTGTGTTTTTCGGGCTTAAAAACAAAATAGAGAGGAACGCTGGTTCCCCTCTCCTGGTTTTATTTCTCGCCAATTTTGTATCTTGTCTTGCTCAGCTTCACGAGGTCTTTCGTTGTGTAACGGGCATACAGCTGCTGAACTTTCGCGTCGTACATCGGCTTGACAATCGGAATATTGATGTCGGCCATCACTTCACTGCGCAGCTGTTCCGAGAATTTTGTTCCAAGGCCAACATAGCGCAGGCCCATGATTTTACTGTTGGCTGCGTCAGCCAGAATGAGCAGAAGACTGTATCCCTGCCCTTGCGGAACTTCAGGAAACGACATGTTTCGGCTCAACTGTACAGCATAGGGACTGTCCATCCATTCAAGGGTTCCTAGCTTGGAAAGAATGAACAGAACGCCGCCAACGCGCACGAAACGAATTTCACCGGGAACGCCTGCCTTGAAAGCCTCGATTTCTTTCTGAGAGGGATGAAAGAAATTATATATCAGCACAAGTCCTGACCCATCGCACTCGAAATAGCATCCTTCCGGTAGCCCTGCGAGGAATGGTGCAGATTCCCCAATTTTGAGAGATTCGAACATGAGTTTTGCCTCCTTGTTGTCTGCTTGAGATTCAGTATCTCAATTCTACAGCAAGTTGGCGGTATTGTCTAGGACTGCGATTCGAACCGCTTTCTGCGCCGTTCCGTGCAGCGTTTGAGTTCTGCCAGGGATACGACCTTCACGAGGATTTGCTGAGAGGTCTGGAAGTTTCGCATCACGCCGATGCCTTTCAGAATACGCCAGTAATCGTCCGGAGTAATTTGCTGGATTGTGTAAATCGGAGCTTTGGTCAATTCCATGACATAGTTCCCGACCATGATTCGAATTCGTTCCCGCTCTTCCAGCTGAATCAGCGAAACATCCTCGTCCACCATCACGCGCACAATGGCGAGCTGGGTGAATTTCGGATGCAGGTTTCCGTTCATGTCAGGTTCAGGAGTAAGGCCGTCCGCGATGTAATCGAGGAACCGCCAGGGCGTGACCCGGTCTCCGTCGAAAACCGGAGCAATCATTTCGGTTTCCGGGACGAATTCGGTGCGAAGGATTTTTGTACCAGCCGGAAGGTCTTTGAGCAGAGATTCCGAGAGTTCCTGTTTCATCAAGTCAGCCTTTTCATCGGTCAAGTCATCGGTATTTGGGCTGATGACATAGTCGTAATGGACTTCGCGGCCGTTCAGCAAAGCCGTAACGCGAAGATAGAGTTTATTAAGATTCAAAGATTCGTTTACCTCCAGCAAAGACAAAATGCTTTAGAAATTTAGCAGCCATCACGATGATACTCAGGAGCATCACGGGAGCGGATGCAAGAACGACGGCGAATGCCACACACTGGACAACCTGCAAAGCAAACCAGGTGGGAAAGATATTATCCCGGAACAGACAAAATGCAAGGACCACAAGACCAATGCAGAACCACGACCCCTTGATGTCGTACCGACTCGGGCAGGAATGATATGCTATCTGGCTCATGACGATTGCGAGAATCCAGAGAGCCGGGTGCTTGAGACAGTCATTGCCAAGACTCGACCAGAACCCAAGAAGCAGCTGGCTCATGGTGCAAATCTGAACCATGCCGAGGATTCCCGGTGCAATGCCGATGAGGGTCTGTTGGATGCAGCGGAACGGATAAAGGCCGCGTGGCGTGTAGTTCACATAGCCGAGGACTTCATCATCCTGTTTCTGGAAAATCTTGTACAGCTTCACGCCATCGATTCGAGCACCGGTGAAGATGGCAACCAGGAGATGGGAAAGCTCGTGGTGGATAACGCCGATTGCAGTAACACGGGTATCGTAGAACCTTGCCATCTTAGTGCCGAACGCTTTCATGACAAGCCAGAGACTCAAGTTCCGGCCAAGCCATTCGATAGCAAGAATCACCACAATGGTCAAGACAAGGCATTGTCCCTGCCAGGCATCGAGATGTTCAATAATCCTGCTGCTGTTCACACAATCACCTTCCGTACGCATTGGCACTCACAGGTTCCCAGCCGTTTCAAGCAGCAGAGTTTTGGAACCTGCCACGGTGGGAAGCTGGCAGATGCGATACGGCAAAGGCAGGCATATTGGCAGTCAGGTTTGTTTGCCTTGCAGATGCACAAGTACCGATATCGCTTCATGTCCAGCTCCTCCTGCTATGATTTAATTATACCATGAGCCGAACATGCCCTCAATGCGAAGGGCGAATTGTTAGCAGTTTGGACACAAATGCAAGAAGCAAGGAATCCAGGCAGCCGAAGCCCAATGGAGCAGCTACGCAAGCTAAGACCCGGGATGTAGGATGAGCAGCTACGCGAATGCCAGGGAGCAAAGAAGCACCAGCCCAAAAGCAAGGCAGCTACGCTCCAGACGGCAGTGGACACAACTCGCAACGAGCCGCAACGGCCGCCAAATTGCAGCTAAGGAATAAGGGGTTTCCAAGGACAAAGTGAATCCCAAGAACCTCAAAGCTAATCCTAAGCAATCCTAAGCCAATCCTACTCAGTTCAAATCTAGTAGTCCCTCTTACTTATCAATGCCCTTTATATATAATATATAGAGCTCTACTACAGGGGACGCGTACAAATGCCTGAAAAACATTGCCAAGCCGTTTGACAGATTTGGGCAGGGTCCGTTTTTCAGGTGAAATCGGGCTCCTGGACTCCTTTTACCAGTCCAGCCGACAATTTTTTTTCGGGTCGGGAAAGCCGTCATGGCCGCCACGTGGGCCACGTCATCCGTCCGCAGTTCAGCTGCCAGCCCAAAAGGGCGGTATTTGTGTCAATTTCCTTTAGATTTCGTTATCACCCGCAAGCGAGCGTGTCCTCCGAAAGGGTACACTTATCCTGTGATTTTGAAACAACAGCATAAACGCGAAAATATTGTAGCGTTTGCCAGTATTTGTGGTCCGTCAAATTCTCTACCAGCATCCCGGCATTGCGAGCGTGACTCCTGAGCCGCAGCCTGTTCGGGAATTTTGTTCTCGCTCATGAATGGGTGTGTCCTTCTCGAACGTGTGAGTCTAAATTTTGCCTCACCGGGACTGTCAATATTAGATTGAACTTTGCACAAAAGGAAGAGATTCGCGTGAATCCTCCCACGACTAAAGTCGCGGGCTTCCCGCTCCTTTTATGGGAAGCGGCGTTCTAACATAAGATACGGTAATCTCTCAGCCAAGGTATCCGGATGGATGCCTCTACCGCAAGAAAACTAATGACTCAGTTAGCATCTGTACATCTTACGCTGCTTGTATCGTGAGTTTTTGATACTCAGGGTACAAAACTTTAAGCGTGGCAAGTGTAACTTGGATTCTACGCTCAGCTTCCGGAACTTTAGCCGAAAGCCGAGACCTTACCATCGCTGGCAAGGGTTTTAGCAACTCTCTGACAAAGTAGCGAGCACCAATGTTGTAGCTCGCACTAAGGTCACAGTTGTATTGTTTACCACTTGCAAAGGTTGCAAGGGCGTGGTTGGTTTCATCACGCTTGAGAGCGCCGCTGCCATCAAAGGCAAGTTTGCTTGTCCCCCAAGCGCAGATACGCGAAATACGGATGCCGCAGCGATGCGCCTTATGTTCTATATAATCCTGTATAGAATTACGCTTCCACATCGACAACTTTTGTGCTTTACTGCCGCCGTGCTTTTTGCCTGTAAATGATAAATGTTCAAAAACAATTACATCGACAGAGTAAAGCACTGCAAACTCGGTAATGGCGGCAGCTACCTTTTTCGCTATATCATCATTCAAGGCTTTGGCGTATCGCCACATAGCGGCAGTGCTCTTGGGACCGTGTTCCCTTTGTTTACGCTTAATACGGTTTAGCACATGATACAGATGGTCTTTTTCACTCGCAAAATTGATAAATTTTCTTGCAATGACAGTTCCATCTGCAGTCATGATGCTGCACACAGCGTCAGTATTGAGACCAAGGTCAACAGAGCATATACGCCTATCCTGAATTTCAGTATCAGAGAGCTTTACCTCTTCCTCGAAGGCAAAGCGCAGGAAATACTTTCCGTACTTCTTTTCGAGAGTAGGAGCACTCTTTTGGCAATGCGACCAGTATTTCGTGATGTATTTTACATCGGTGGCACGCATTGCAATAGAAACCCAAACCCAGTCATTTTTGCTATACAGCTTTAAGTAGCATTGGTTAGGTTCATTGCTTTCAGTAAACATAACGGTCTTATAAAAAGTTGGGAAGCAGAACCTATCACATTGAAGTTTTGGTTCGTTGCCAACTTTGCCGTTGTTTTTCCAGTTCTTGTAGTTGCTGTGGTAGCTGCTTACAGAGCCCAACGCTGCTTGAATAGCAGCTCTGCGTAAATAACTGGGGAACTTATAGAATTTGGCATCAAAATCATACTTTGCTACATTGTATTTGGTTGTGTGTACTAACTTTTCAGCAAAGTTGAATTTAGCTTTTGCCTTATCAACGGCTTGAATGGCTGGCCATTCTTTGTTAAAGCAGTCAATTAAGAAAGAAACAGCTTCACGATACAATTTTATAGTATCATCGAACATCCGCTGCTTTTTGATTTCCACTGCATAGCTTGAGGTTATTTTCATCGTGAAGCCTCCTTTCCATTAGATTTGACTCCTTCTATATTTCCGAGCCGCCTAACTCACGACTAAAGTCACGAGAATGCGACGACTTATTATTCAAATCCTGCACATCAACCCGGCAAACTTGTGTTTTCGCTCTTAAAAGGGTGTGTCCGTTTGCCGACCAGAGATACAGGTTCAAGTTGAAATGAATTCCAGTATAAAGCCTTTAAGGTTCTATTTCGCGCAAAAGAGAAAGTATAGAATTGTGAAGGTACTAAAAGGTTCAGGTTGCGACTTGCTGCGTTCGACCGTAGTCAAAGTGCCTTTGAACTTTGCCAACGCCGTCCCAGAGCTGACTTATCGCAGAGCAGCAGCTGGTCGCGTAGTTGTTCAGAGCATCCTTGACGGAGTGCCAACCTTTGTGGAATTGAGGTTCAAAGCACAGCTGATTGTACGCATCACTGAATGGAGCAAAAGGCACATTGTCGTCCGGCTTGTTGTCATCCTTAGAAGAGTCCTTCTTCTCAGTAGTGACGGTCTCGGTACTGTTAGCAGCCTTGGCGGTCGCAACCGTCTCAGCAGTTTCAGCAGTCACAGTAGCTTCATTAGCTTCCTGCGGCTTTGCCGTTTCCAGTTCGTCAGCCGTCTGTGGTTCGGGAGTCTCCACGATAACCGTGACGTGACCAACGAGCTTATTGACCGCCTTGTCAACGAGCATGAGGTCTTCCTCAGACACAAAGTCGAAGGAACGGTTCAGAGCGTTGAACACCGTGTTCCGGTTGACACCCATCAGTTCAGCAACCTTCTGCTTCTGATATCCCATCTCAACGAGTCGCTGAGCTGTCAGGTTCTTGACGCGGAATGCCTGCTGTTCCTTCTCCACGATATCAAGACCGCGCACTTTCGCCTGCTCATAGACAGTTGGAACCGAGATTTTCAGTTCCTTTGCAATGGCGTGGGCGGACAACCCGGAAGCATAGAGTTCCGGGATGCGGTCATAGATGACCATGCGCTTTTTCCGGCGTTCCTGAGCCTCGTACTTCTGACGATGGTTCCGGATGCGGTAGTCGGGAATGATACCATGATTGATGAGAACACCGAGCATGTAACGGTCAGCCTTGGAGCTTGCAATCGGAGGCGGGATTTCACCTTTTTCGTAACGCTTCGGCTTGGATTCGTCCTTTTTCCCCTCCGCCTTAGGATTCTTGAGAGCACTCGCGGGAATACCGGAGAGTGCTTCAATCGTCGAGTTCTTGCAAGGATATTTGCAGGTGGAAACGAGATGTGCAACTTCCTTGTCAGAGAGAGGCTGAGAAAAGGTGCGGTTGATGAGCTGAGCCTTATCCATATCCGGATGACCGCCCCGGTCATAGCAGGTGGAAAGTACAGCCAAGAGGGTGTTGTGGCGGTTTCCTTCGCCACACGGATTTGCCTGAAGGTAACGAAGCGCCAGCTCAAAGCGGCAGACGAAGTTTGCTTTCCGTGCTTCTTTCTCCTTGTAATTGTTCAGAGCGTCAAGAAGATGCGGATAGCGCATGCACATTGCGGCGAAGCGCTTTTTAGCCCAGTCAAGGATTTCGTCATCAGTCTTGTTGAAATTCGCGTCAGACGGAGCAACTTTCTCATCAGCAAACCGATAAGGGACTTCATACTGGTCGGCGAGCTTCAGCAGGTTGAAGGGCTTTCCTTCAGGGACCCGAATACAATGGCAGCAGCGTTTTGCCTTGGTGTTGTAAGTACCAGGCAGACGAGCAACGCGATTGGTTTCATGCACTGCCTTATCCAGCTCAACATTTTCCGTGAACCGGGCCTTTTCAATCAACTCATTCAGCTTGAGAGAAATTGCTCTATGTACGCCGCTGTAGGCCAAGCCGTAAGAGAGACTGTTCGGGTTGCAGGGCTCAAGAAACACAAATAAGCCGACACCACGGCCACTGTTGGAAATTGCACAATCCGGAATCTCATGACGATTCACGGCATCCAGTACAAGTTCACTGATGCGGTCGCTGATGTCAGCTGGTGCGTTTTCATCGTGGCAATCAATGTCAAAGAACAACATGCGCAGCTTTTCGACATCCGCCTTACGACGGATACCTTTACCGCGCAGAGATTTCTGAGGATGGAATGTATTGATGGAGAAGTAGATGTTGGTGGATGTATCCCAATAAGTTGGGGTCCCGTATTTGGGGCTGACTTTATCGAAGATGCGCTCACGAACACCCGCTTCCAAAGACTCGGAATTGACTTGGGCAACGGTTTTCATTTTCTCTTTGCCGTTTGTCCGAACCAAAAACTGAGTCACGCCACCAGCGTTCACATCGCTCAGCAGCTTTACAAATGCGTCATCAAGGGCAGTGCAGCCAAGTGCCTGTCCGAAGATGGTATTCGTTTTTGTAAAGCTGGTATTCAACATTGATGTGCCCTTCTGATGATGTATTCGGGTATTGGGATTTTGACCCATACTTTCATTGTCTGCAATCCGCACAGCCTCGCTAGATGGCAATCCTACAAACATAACGCCAATATAAAAGAAAATTCTGTGGACAATACACAAAACGGGTCTGTAACAAAATCCAGAGTCGATTGACGCATTCGAAAACTTTGTCCATAAAGCAGTCAGCACTTTAGATTCGGCTGAACACATGTACAAAAAATGCCCCTGGCCGGGAATATCGGTCAAGGGCAGGTTTTTTTAGGTTTCTGAAGGCACAAACACAACGAAATAATCGTCTTTATATCCTTGCGTCCAGCCGGGAAGCTGGTTCATAAATTCAATACAGGGACCACTTTGGGAACGCCTTAAAAGGATGGCATCAAAGTTGAACTGGTTCATGCAGTCTTCCATGCCAGTGTCGGTGGAATAGCTCATGAATGCAAAATTCACACTTGCTTCGATGACATCGTCCGGGAATAGGTCTGCTCTGGAATCCGCAAAGCTTTTGATGCCATGATAGATGCAATACCCGCCATCATTGTAGGAGGTATAGAGCCGCTGCGGGTTGAGGTCTTGGATGTATGAGACAAGGTCAGCTGTGATGTAATCCCCTGTCTTATCGGGGTCGTTGGCCATGGAAGGTGCATAGACAGCAGATACAAGAACGAGCACGGCAGCTGCAGCGATAGTGTATTTCTTGGTGTTTCCCGCCCAGGAACTGTTGGGCCTGCCGCCAGCTTTCCACATCCGGTTTTCCTGTGCGGAGATAAGAGAAGTGAGGAACCGGTAAATGAGGGGAGTTATGACGATAACCCAATAGCTGCGGATGCGGACATACATTGCTGTCATGAACAGGCAGCAGAGATACGGGGCAAATTCTGTGAGCTTTACCTTCATCTTGTAGGCTACAATCAGGAACAAGAAGGCAAGACACAGAAACACAACTTCATTGGCAAGATGGCTCGGCATCCATTCAGAAACATGTTTCTTGGTCGTTTCATTGTTTGTCACAAAGAAATAGATATAGAGCTTGATGCCGTATGGATTCAGGAGTCCGGCCAGAATATCGGAAAGAAAGACTTGGAACAGAGCACGGAACCGTTTTTTCGAGTCGCCCTTTTCGTTATAGATATCAAAGGCATTGATGTTAGGAGCAAAGCACAAGACCAGGAACAGCAGATTGAACGCGAACAGAATGGGCAATGCCCCGCCGTGCAAGTTTGCCCAAAGAACGCTCACAACAGGAAGCAACCAGCGGAGCTTTGTGTCAGGTTCTTCATAGACTTTGTTCAGCAGATAGAATCCGATTGCAAAGAGCGTTAAGCCGATGTTTTGCGGTCTTCCTGCCCAGTCGAGCGGCAGCGTGACAAGGGCCAAAGCCAGGACATTCATAAAAGGGTCTTTGATTTGTCTGCCCCAGATATATTCAATGAACAGACAGTAGGCAAAGACTGTCACTGCGATGAACGCAAGCATCCCGTAAACAGGATTCACAGAAATACAGGAAAATGCGTAAAGAATCAGGCTGCTGAGCCAGGAATGAGCGGTTTCCTGCAAATTAAGTTCCGGACCAAGCCAGGAGAAAGTATCCTGAGTTGGAATGGCTTTATTTTGCCAGATACTTTTTCCCAGGGTGATATGCCAGAAATAATCGCTGTCAACGACTCCTTGCCTTTCTGCCATAATGACGGCAATAGCGGTTACAATGACGGCCGCAAATAGATAGAGTGTTTTATTTGACCTTTTGGCTTTAAGTGCAAGCATAATGATTCCTCCAGCTTTTATTATTCACTGTCTTAATTGTCCGCAATTCGCAAATTCGAGCAACAAAAAGAGCTGCCCATCCGAAGATGGACAGCTCTGGATTAGACATATGCAGGTCTAAAATATTGAGTCCTATATCTTATTGCTGTCCCAAACCGCACAAGCCACCGAAGCGACGATACAGCCACCGGCGACATGAAGCATCAGAACTGCAACGCTGATGAGAGCACCGAGCGTTTCGTGGCTGAGACCGGAATCGAAGATACCGATATCAGCGATAAGAGATATTGCCATTATTATAAACGCTCCTGCCGCTGCAAAGCAGCCAATTGCGGGCTTAGAATTCTTCAGCCAGCCGAACATTTCTTTGGCTTTGGCTATGAACTTGAGCTCGTCTTTCTCGATGTAGAAATACCGTTCCCTTGTCGCACAAGCCGATACATACAAGGCAGCCAGCGCAGAGGCCACGCCGAAAATGCAGAATGCGGTGGTTCCGGTCCTGACAAAAGAACCCAGGACCAGCATCAGAATGGATTCCGACGTCAGCGGAGTTACAGCTTTCAGCAGAGACTGAATCAGAATGAGAAGCAGGGTGACTCCGATTGCTTCCGCTGCGATGATGGCGGATATAGCGGAAATTCGTGCCGCAGCGTAGTCGTTGCGAATAGTATTAGATTTCATAGTTTTACACTCCTTTGATTTGTGCTCAAGCGATACCGTGAATCGTCTGAAGCAAATAAACTTTGTTAGACTTGTTGCTGAGCCAGAGCCTTTCTGCTGCCGGGCCCATCAAGCCAAAGCGCTTATGAACCGCGTGCAGGAAGCAGGCTTTGATTTCAGCGTCCGATGAGGTATACGATACGCGGGCGCACCGGATATCCATCTCGTTAAACTCGTGTTCGAAGAACAACGTCAGCAGAAGAAATTCTTCGTGGGTATCATGGACCCCATCCTGATAGAGAGAACCATCCTCGTTCAGAATGGTCGCCTGTGTGTTTTCGCACATATGTTGGCGAACCATGAGGTTCACAACATCAGGCCCCAGACGAAAATCGTTCTGCGTCGGATTTTTATAAAAGTGGTACAGATTCGGGCAGAGATGATTCATCACATACCGTACCTGTTCCTCTTCTGTCCCCTTGTCAGCGGCATCCGCAAACCATTGAGGAAACTTTGCGTAAGAGTAGGAGTTCTGCGGCAGGTAGAGCTTTTCGAGTAAAGCCTCGACTCTCTTCCCCGGCTCAGACGGTTCATATTCGTGTTTGTCTGCTTTCTGGATAAGGTACTGAGACCAATCGAGGGGCGAATCAAATCCGTGGTATTTCATGTTGCTTGCCTCCTTATGCGGCCGCGTCGTAGGACACGACACCAGCGACGAGATACCGGTTTTTGTTTCCAGTAAGTTTCTGAGCTGCAGTTTCTGCAAAGCGCAGATATGCGGTCATCAAGGTGCTGTCAGACAGTCGATAAGCGTCAATGGACACAACAGACAAGACGACCAGGTTACCGCGTTCATCCAGAACGGATTTCCAGCCGTTTGCCTCACAGATGCTTTGCATTTCAGCAAGACACTTTGGCGCGGCCGGGATAATTGCCTTGACAAGGATTCTGGCCTTGCCATTGTAAAGTGGAACGGAACGGCCAATGCCGCCTAACACCTTAAACATAAGAGCACCTCCAGCGTTCTGTTTTCTACAGCGCTGCATCCTGTTCAAATACAGCGTAAAAGTTGTGATAGCGTTCAAATTCGTCCTTGACCCACTCGCCTGCAATGTACAGAGGAAGGTCGTCAAACTCTTTGCAATCGTCGAGAGTGTATGGAACGGCGTCATCGTGGCACCCATTTTCCTTATCGACCGCAAGCATTTCATCAGCCGCTTTCTTGGCCGACTCAAGGCTCATATGTACCCCGCCGCAAATTGCAACGGAGTCAAACGTGCCGATATCTTCATTGGAATAATGGGACAGGATAGCATAGCACTTATGGCGTTCGGGTACGCCGCTCAAAGTGTTCAGTGCCATAGTTGCGCCGTCCACGTAGCCATAGCAGTAGGCAGCATTGTAGCAAGTTTGGTCTGTGTAGCTGTTGGCCTCCTGGTTCTTGGCTTTGATGAGTTTGCAGATAATTTCTTTGTTATTAGACATAATAAATACCTCCATAGTTGTAGTGTTAAAACGGGTTGGGACAATGTTGCCCTAGAGCAATCGTCCGTTCTGCATGGCTTCACCGAAATAGGAATCGACCACCTCTTTTGCGAAAGCAAAATAGGTTTCTCGGTTCTCTTCCGTGACCCGTTCAGCAAGAACAGGTGTGTTCAGCTTCACGCACAGACGATTGGCAAAGTTCACCCGTGCCATCAGCCCTTCGTGCAACGCACGGCGATGACGGTCGAGTTCCATGACGTACTGTCGAAACTCCTCACCGTCCATCGTGAAACGCGCGTGCTGTATCTGGACTTCCTGACTCGACACTATGTTGACGTAATCAACACAGGTTTTGAGCATCACGACAACGTCATCAACGCAGTCGTTCAGCAGTTCAGAGGCCATGAGGGCGGTGTACAGGTCGTTGACCTTGCAGCAGAGGGTGTTGTTGCGGCTATTCAGATTGATACTCATACGTCTCCCCTTAACGCGGGGTCATCGTGCGGCTCTTGGCTTTTGCCTCCACCGCAATGTGGACCCCGTAAAGGGCTTGGATTGATTTACTTGTTACAGATGCTTCCGGCTGAACCGGTCGTATAATAGGTGTTGAGAACCTCTTTGGCGAATGCAGTGTAGGCCGGGGAATTAGCAAGAGAATACATGTTGCCGGAGTTCATTTCGGCTTCAATTGCGTCTGCCACATTTCCAGCAATCTGGTCTGTGTTGTATTTCTTGCACAGCCGGTTGAGTAAAGCGACATTGGCAGCCGCGTTTTCGAGCAAACTGGTACGGGCAGAATCGACGCTGTGATAAAAAATGCGGTAGCTTGCAGCATCCATCGTGATACGAGCTTGCTGAATTAAGATTTCTTGTTCAGCCAAAAACCTGGCATAATTTGCAAGACTATTGAGACTGTCAACGACCATAAAGGCGAGACCACTATCACCAGCCTTCTGCATTGCTTCGTATAGTGCTGCGACTTTCTTTGTGAGAAGAGTGTTCTGGTTATTAGGGTTAAAATTCATGAAATCGTTCCTTTCTTTTTCATGTAAACAAAAAAAGCAGGCCCATCCGAAGATGAGTCTGCTTTCTGCTACAGGTTGTGAATAATTGGATTTGTTGGTATCCATCGTACAAGACTGATTTTATTCATTCCGCAAGCGCGGTCAAGCAAAATTAACCTTTGTATCCTTTGGATACTTTTTTGGCCAAATACACCTGGCCCTTGGGAGTAATCAGGGTCTTTCGAGAAGTATGGTAAGTGGTGCCAACATAGTATACCGTTTCTTTGACCTCAAAAATTCCCTGCTCGATGTAGCGCTGGTAAGCAACATTTGCAGAGTCAATATACTTTTCTTTGCGCAGCCACGCCATCAGACGATTGCGGCCGATGTTGATATGGTCGTTGGCAAGGCACTTTGCAAACTCGCCGAAATCAACGCTGTTCACAGATGCACTCACCGCGCGGTGGAACTCGACGCTCTCTTGCTGCACGCCGATAATGTTGTCCTGATTCTTGACAGCTTCCAGAGAAGTGACAAGCAAAGCCTTAGTTTTGGCGTCCGTGTTCGGAAGCCAATTATCGACAAAGACTACTGGGTCATTCACATAACCGCCGGTCTGGCGAATCCGGGGCAAGAGTTCGTCAAAAACCCAGGTCTCAAACTTTTCCGCTTCGGGTTTGTTGGAGCGGCAAATGAGGCGATACACGTTACCTTCTGAGATGAACTTGATGATGCGGGGAACGCCGTTCACATCCGTCCTGCCAGCCTTGATGCCATCATGGCGGCAATGTATGTTCAGCTCATGGCTTGGGTTTGAATAGCCCAAGGCCGAGCAAACATCTGCGGCACAAAAATAGAATTTGTTGTCATCCTTCATAATGCGCAATTCACCGAACATCTCGGACAAAAAGACTTCAGGTACACGGTTGTTCATAATATTTTCCTCCAATAGTACCCTAACAAATCGTTAGGCCATGCCTGTTTTTTAACGATGGTATGTACGAATGGTTTTGCAAAAGTATTCGCGAAATTATTCGCTGTATGCATATTTTGCCGGAACCTCAGCCCCGCACTTGGAGCATGTGAACAAATCCTCGGCATCAGGTGCATGGGTCACTTCATCGCAGTCAGATTTGGCTTCGATAAAGTCGCCGTCCTCGTCCACCAGCCAAGTCTGGGTTACATGCGCAGTTGCGATGAATGTAGTGTTGCCGCATTTTGGGCAAGGACCGATTTTCAGATTAGCAGTCATTGTTGTTAATTTCTTCCTTTCTTGTGTTCGCGCAAACAAAAAAGGCAGACTCACCCGAAAGTGAATCTGCCTTCAATGTGCGAGACTGTGAATTGTACGAACGCAAAACGCGCCTGGTAGATGATATCTATCGTACAACTAAAAGTTTATGCCGTTCGCAAGCGGCGTCAACAAAAAAGCAAAGTCCGCCTACCGATACGGTAAACGGGCGAAAATCACAACAGTTTATACATGAAAATGCAAGTTACATCATAGGACGGTTTGCATGTTTGATAAACAAATTGTTCGTCTTGCTTTTGTAGGGACAAAAAGCCTAATCGTTTGTAGTAGTTTAACAAAGGAACTTGGTCAAGAGCAAAAATATACAAAATTTTTACACCAAGTGTTTCACGAATTTCTCTTATCTGAGGCATGATAAATCCATAGAAAATCCGTGCTCCGACCATTGTAACTTTAGGGTGACGCACTCTGTATTTGCCGTTTACAGCAAAATTCGTAAGCTCGATTCCAGAGATGACATTCGTCGATTCATTTTGCCTCAACAAGATATTTCCTGCACGAATCGAATAATATCCAATAAGTTCGCCGGTCCCTTTTTGCCGAATCAAATAGGTGCGGATATTTCCGGATTCTTCATCAACGAAAGCTTGGTCTTGCAGATATCTTGTCAAGCCATAACCCTCTGGCCTAGTAGGTTGGAAATCTTGGATAAGGGATTTGTGGTCACTTTTTTCGCCAAGATGTTCCCGATAAAATTTTGGCTCAAATCTGAGCTCCATTTGCTTCAAGTGTCCGCAAACGTGCGTCCTCTTCTGCGATTTTTTTCATAGCTTGTTCATCGGTTTCGGTAGAAGGTTCGCCATTCATGATTTGATTATAAAGACACTCAGCATCTTTACCATCGATGTATGTAACATCAGGTGAAAAAACGAGCTTTCTTTCGCCAGTAGGCGTGATGATAAAATGATATTTTTTCATTGTAAGTTCCTCGCTCATTACGGACTCTCCTTTCTTTCAAAATTTAGGAGAGCTCTTTTGTCTTTACATTTATTGTAGCACAAAAAAGTTCTCGGTTCAACAAAAAACAACATTGACACAAAGTATTTTAGCGTTGCTATATCATACGTTTTCCTCCTTTATCACAAACAAAAAAGGCAGACTCACCCGAAAGTGAATCTGCCTTCATTGTACGAGATTGTGAATTGTACGAACGCAAAACGCGCCTGGTAGATGATATCTATCGTACAACTAAAAGTTTATGCCGTTCGCAAGCAGCGTCAACAAAAAACCACCTGCTTAACAGCAAGCGGCATCAATGCATAAAAAACAGGCCCACCAAAGCGGTAAGTCTGCCATTGTCTGCAGAATTGTGAATACGGACGATTAGGATGCCATCAATTGTACACTAAAGAGTATATGGCGGTTGCAAGCGAAGTCAAGACAAAAACACGAGAAATATTAAGACTCAGATGCGATGAAATTATCGTACAGCAGCACAGCCTGGCTTTCAACAAAGAAGCTGCCCGAACGCGACTAACGCTTAGTTCCCAGAAAAAACAATGTGTATTGATAACGCTCGTACACCGATGTTCCTGGTATTGTGCAGCAGGGATACATACTCCTCCACAAACCCACGAACGAGTAAACAACAGCCTTCTTGCGGGTTGTTCCGCTGCTCCCATCCAAGGTCAACAGCAACCCAAACATGGTCCACGGCAATTGGCAGAGACACGCATCTGCCGGATGGAGCTTTCATCACAGAAGCACCTTTTAGCAAAATTTTTGTATAGTGTTCCTCGTGAAAAATTGTCCAGTCGGGGCATTTGAGTGTGATGGCAGCACCAAGCAAGGGCTCAAGTTCCGAACGATAGTGCTTCGATTTTGGAACATTTTCATCGATTTGTGACGGTCGCGGCGACCTGATATTTTGCAACAAGTTAGTCGTGGGTTTAGCGGGCTTTTTGACTTTTTCCGGCATGTTTTCACCTCAAATATGAGAGCTTTTGCACTAAAAAAGCCCCCTTATCCCAAGCAGGACGAAGGGGCATATGTACTATTTGGTTTCCTTTTCAGCCGCGCAGCGGGCCCAGAAATCGTCGTCCATCGGGATAAACATCAGGTGGTAGCTGGTGTCAGGTTCAGAATTATCAGTGATGATAAATCCGTCCGGTACGCTTTTGATGGAAACGGCCACATCCGTTTTGTTCAAAAAGTTGCGGTAGCAGTCCATTGGAGCCTCGGGACCAGGTTTCAGCAAATAAGTGCCGATATCGCTGGTTTCACCGTTGCGGGTACATGTGATTTTATAGAGCTCTTTTGTAAACATATTAGTTCTCCTTTCAAAAGTTTCCAATGACATCGAAATCAATGTCGTAATCATCAAAAATATCAATGGTTTCAAAGTAATGGCTTTCATCAACCAGAATTAGTCGATGGCAGTCAAGTGAATACGGAATCGCTTCCTGAGCAAGTGCGGCGCATGCGGCAGCAAGGCCAAACGCCAAGAATCTTGTAATGAGAAATACCTCCTTTATTCCGGTTGAAAACTTACATCGTTGCGAAAGAAAGCCTCAACAGCGGTGCTGTAATCATCATTGTTCACCGATATACAGTACTCGCCGTGTACCCGGTAAGGGATATGCGCTTCTTTCAAAGCCGCAGCAGCTTCCTTCGTGCTATAAACGAAAAATCTGGCCATTATCATTCCTCACCAATCGCATTGTCTTTGCCAGTCATCTCGCCATATCGCGTATCCCACTGAACGATTTGGTCAGCTCCGACAATGCCACGGAGACTCAGCAAGCAACTGTTGCGCGGATGACACCAGATGGTGCTGGGTGCTTCGTTTTCGAGGAAAGCGCCACAAAACGGGCAAGGCTTCTTAGGAATGATTTTGTTAGGGCGCAGCATGCTTACACCTCCTCATACTCAATGTCATACTCCTCGAATGCATCGAGGACATCATCGTAGAAAGAATCATCTACCATGATGCGGTCTCCATCATCCAAATCGTAGTCGATGTCGTAAAGGTTAAGAGCATCGCATGCCTCATCCAAGTTTGGCGTATAGAAACGAACCATTTTTGTCACCTCATGTTATTTGTACGGCTCATCAAATGTGTCATCTACCGTTTCCTTGTGCCCGCACGCATCACAGAGCAAGCAGCTGCAAGCCTTGCGAGTGCGTCCGGTCGGGATGCCGTGATTGTCCAGCTCCTTTTCCAGAAACCAGACAGGCTTGAGCGTAAAGCCGCAGGAAGGACAAGGAATCGAAGGGATTGTCATATCGCATCTCCCCTTACTCGTCCACTTCAACGGCATTAGTCACTTGATAGCTGCCATCGCGCAAAGCACACGACAGGTTTTCGCCAAGCTGCATGGCAGTCCCAGCATCGTTGGCGTCAAGTGCCTTCTGTACTTTCTTGATGGCATCCTCAGGGGTGTTGGCATCAACGCAGATGGTAGTGGAAACGGTCACAACAACATTAAAGCTTTTCATAGTAATTTCTCCTCTTTGTTATTCGATAGGTTTTTTGTACTCAGTCCAGAAGAAAAGGCGCTGAGCGGGTGTCAAGCGTTCCTTTTCATTGAACTTTTTGTTCAGTTCATCGGCGAAACGGTTGCAGTCAAAAGGATAAGGAACTTTGTATTCCTTCCCTTCCTTGACGGCCTTGACATAATGGCTGTCGCAAACCGGGAAACTGCTTCCGTCAGAGAAGGTTTCCTCGTGACCGGAGCAAAAGACGTACAGACGAGAATAGCATTTGCCAATGGTGTCTTTTTCAGAGACTTTGATATAAGCAGCTCGAAACAACTCGTGAGGATGTTCGCAATAAAAGTCAGCGACTTCATCGTCGGAAGCAAGCTCCATCACTTTGACATCGAAGTTCTCGAGGTCCTGAATCAGCAGCTGCTCCCCTGCATCACGAATGAAATTCATGATGGGGTAGTAGTCGCCAGCTTCACGGCCATAGCCTTCTCCGCACGCCGCATAGCAGCGGTGCTTACGGAACAGATGATTGTCAATCGACTTCTCATACTGTTTGAGAGCCTGATGTGTGAACGCCATGCCCATGGTTTCATACGAGGAAGAAGGAAGCAGAACCGTGATATCATCTGCTGTATCATACCCGCTTGCCGTGGAGTACATATCGACATAGTCGGCCACCGTGTCGAGACGGTGCGAATCACGAATATCGCGGATGTCTTCCCTGTCGGCATTCTTTTTGTCAACCAGTTCATCGTACGGAATAAACGGGTCAAACCGAGGATGCTCATTGTATTTCTGAATCGATTCTTCGTCGTCAAGGCACAGATTGTCCTTGACCAAATCTGTCACCGAGTCATAAGTCGCGCCCTCGAACAAGAACTGCGCACCATCGAGGTCATAGTCCGAATCGCAAGCTTCACGTAAGGATACGCTGTGCTCAGATTCTTCTTGTTGCTGCAAAAGATGAATGGGTGTCTTGGTCCCGAAATTGTCAACGGAGCCCGGGAACTGCAGGGCTGCATACTGCTTGAGGTAGTAGCTGCTGGTGTCATTGACCAGAACGGATTGGTTTGTTTTGTTAGACATAGATAATACACTCCTTAAAATTTAATATAAAAAGCGGGCTTCCTGAATAACAAGAAGTCCGCTCTTCAACGAAATTGTGAATAGTACATGCACAAGAGACCTTGTCAAAGACAAATGATATCTATCGTACAAATATTATTATCTCTGATTCGCACGTATCGGCAAGGCGTATTTGTGCCAAAGTTTTGACGTTCTGGACAGTACCAATGGCGTCAGTCCTCGATAGCGATGGGAGGCGTTTTGTCGAGTAGCGTGTCAATGTTCCAGCCGCAGAGGGTTAGGAGCACTTCGGACGCGGGACTCTGACGCAACCACATGGGTTGCAATTTCTTGGCTTATTTGCCTCAATCCAACTTGATAGTTTTCTTGTATTCTGCCCAGAAGAACAGCCGCTGTGCTGCGGTCAGTGTCTCTTCCTTTTCGGACTTCTTATTCAGGGCTTCAACTGTCTTATCACAGTCAAACGGATAAGGAACCTTATAGGTATCGTCACCCTTTTTGACCAAGACATAATGCTGCTTATTGCTCAGATAAGTATCGCCGTTGAGGCACTTCTCTTCTCGGCCTGCACAGAAAACATAGATGCGGCTATATACCGTATCCGTTTTTCTATCCATGACCTTGATATAAGCAGCCTGATGCGGCTCATTGGGAACGGTTCGATAAAGATTTTCCACCTCTTCCGCAGTAGCGAGTTCCATCACCTTGACATCGAACCGCTTAAGGTCGTCAACCAGAAGCTGTTCACCGGCGCTGTGCAGGAATTCCATGATGGGATAAAAATCGCCCTCGCGGCGGTTGTGCTGCTCCCCTGCATAGGCATATGTACGGCAGGAATGGAAAATATGGTTATCGATGGACTTTTCGTACTCTTTGAGTCCCTGATGCGTGAACGCGAATCCCATGGCTTCATAGTTGCTGCTCATGGGAGTGACTTCCACATTCCAAGATGCGATATCGGTTACTTCCTTGTATGCATCCACATAGTCGGCCTCATCAGTGACAGACAACAACAATTCCGGAATATCCTTCGTATCCATTTCCTGCAGCTTTTCATACGGGATGTACGGCAAGTCAGGGTTTTCCTCGTTATATTCCCGAATTGAATCGTCATCGTCAAGGCCGAGCTGTACTTCTACAAGCTCGCTGACCGACGAATAGCTGCAGCCATCTTCGTCATAAAACTTGCTGTAATCGATATCTTGACCTTCAGCGACAGCGTCATCCAACTTCATGGTATCATCTTTCGGAAGCTGCTGTTCAAGGACATGAATTGGCATATTTGTGCTGAAATTGTCCACGGAGCCCTCAAACTGCAGGGCGGCAAACCGCTTGAGATACCAACCGTTCTGGGGGTCAACCTTCACGGTCGTTTCAGAGGTAGCTATGAGCTCTCTTGCTTTTTCGTTTTCGGTCATGATAAAACACTCCTTTTTTCATAGTTAAACAAAAAGGCGGACCTCTCGTAATGAGAAGTCCACCTTAAAGCAGAATTGTGAACCGTACGAGCACAAGATGTGCTTTTGTAGAATGGTATCTATCGTACAGTTCTAATTATATCCGACTCGCATAAAGTGGCAAGCAGAAAAATCTAGGGTGCCTCAAGCGATTCCGAATACAGTTGCGTTTTTTTTGTTTTCACGCTGACGCTGTTCAGAGAATGTCATAGTGTTCATGTTGGCGTTGAGGTACGCCAGCTCTTTTTCGGCATCCTCTTTCTTGTCAAACACCGTAACATTCAGCAGCTCAGCGGGTAGGATGACATTGTCAGCAAGGTCATTGCCGGTATGGATGCAGACTTCAACAGTACACTTTGGCGCACCGACGCTGTCTCCGGCGCGAGTATAGCCGCGCCAAACGCTGACGGTCTGAATGTTTCCGGGATAAACCGTGCTTTTCGCACGGGACTTTGCGTAGATGCGACCATTCTTGTTGCGGCTGCGTACTTCAGTGACGACCCACACGGGCTGGTCAATCAACGCCAGAGCGTTGGAAAGATTTAATTCAAACATTTTTTGTATACCTCTTATTTTTCATTGTTGTTGTCGCCTTCATCGATTGCGATGGGCGGCGTCTTGTCAAGCAGAGTCTCGATGGTCCAGCCACAGAGGGTCAGAAGGACTTCGGATGCAGGGCTCTGGTTTCGGATGCTGTTTGCCAGATGAAAACCGATATGAGCGTAAGTATCGTCATCGGTCTCAATTTCGTGCTTCACGGTCTCGGCAAAGTTTTCGGCAAGTTCCGTGTTATCAGCGATGACATTCATAGCCTCACTTGTAACGCGGTCTTTGACCACAAAAGCATCATCGGCTGAGTAGTCGCACTTTGGGCAATGAGGTTTGGCTCTGTTGCCGGTAGAAACGGAAATGAGCTTGCAGCCACAAGACGGGCAAGTGAAGAAATAGGGATGGTTAGTAGGTAAAGTAATCATGCGCTTACACACTCCTTTTGAAAATATAGGTAGTCTTATGAAATGTAAAAAATCATGCACAGGCAGCATTGGGGCCTGTGCGGGGTAATGATTTCCAGGGAACGATTGCTCCCTGCCGGTTAGATGTATTTGAGTTTTTGTCCGCAAACAGGGCATCGCTAATAATGTGGATTCTGGTAGTACCCATCGTTGCAGTCCCCGCCTAAGTCCGCATCGCAATGTGGGCAGAGGTTCGGAGACCAGCTTTTCGAGATGGGCTGCTTTGAAATTTGCAGCTCACAAGCCTCGATGGCTATACGCAAAGGTTTACTGCCTCGTTCCCCCATCAAGCCGCCATTCAGGAGCTTGGTGAGGTAGTTCACGGCATTTTGGTATTCAGTTTCGGTCGTCATTTGCTATCACCATCCTTTTCGAACAGTTCAGAAATTTTGTCAAGAATCACTTGAGATTCTGCTGCTGCCTGTTCGTTGTAATGCCTCCACTTGTCACGAAAATCCTCTAAGTCCTTGACAACGTCACGGCGGGAAACTCCATCGAGCAAGCGCACAGCCATATCAGAAAGATTTTCAGCCTTGAGAGCGTCGATGTCCGGGTTGTAGCAGAGCATGATAGCGTCAATGGATTTTGCAAGGTTCAAGCATTCCGTATAAAGTTGCTTCATTTCGCTTTCACTCTTGTCGAATTCACCGTCAAAGACATTCCCAATCACGTGAATGCAGCAGCAATCCTTGAGCATGACAACGTCCGTGGATTCGCAAACACGAACCATAAAACGGGCCGACGATTCAGAATACTCGACTACACCCTTGCGGCGTGTTCGGGTCGCATCATTCTTCAGCCAGAAAGTGATGATGTCATCTTCAAAGATGAAATTGCCGAGAGAATCGTTGATGCCAGTATACTGGCCAATAGTGTCCGTATGTACAACGTACTTCTCAACCTTCGGGTTCTGCTGGTAGATTATCGCGTAATCATATCCCTTGTTCTGAGGAAAGACGCCGCCCGCGACCCAGATGCCTGGCAGTGGGATACCGGATATGGAGGTCCGTTCACCCTTGCGCCGCGTTTGGCCACGGAATAAAATTGTTCTAGTTGCCATAATAATACTTCCCTTCTACGCAAAAAGGCGGGCCTCCCGATTTCTCGGATAGTCCGCCTCAGCGAAATTATGAATTTTTGTACGAACGCGAATAGCGCCTTAGTAGATGGTATCTATCGTACAAGTACCATTCTAGGCTGTTCGCACATTTTGGCAAGTAAAAAATGCCGCCCATCCGAAGATGAGCGGCGACTTTTTATTTCTTCGCTCCCATGAGGACTTCGCCTTCTCCGGATACAACGAACCAGCCTGTATCTTTACGGTATTCAGCACTGAACAGGCTTGCGAAGTTGTACCCTCCGGAAAATTCGATGTGCTTCAGCGAAAATGTCAGCTGCAAGTAAGCATCCGAAGAAGTGCCGTTGCAGTCGTTTTCCAAAGAAATATTCAAACGATAAAAGTCCGGACGAGCGAGGTACTTATCGACAATGTCCTTGTCGTAGGTGATGTCGTGGAAGCAGCAGGACGAGAATGTCTGCAGATATACTTCGCGGTACGTATGGCCGAAAAGACCACACTTATCGCGCAGATTCTCCGGCCAATTCACATCGATGCGACCATTGGGTTTGAGGCATGTTGTAGGAGGCTGTTCCACGCCGATGCCGTAATAGCGGCGGACAAACTCAAACAGCGGCTTCCAATCGATGCGGTTGAAAAATTCAGTCAACTTCTCACCATCGCGAAGCTGGCGGGTTTCGGTGACCATATGCATTTCGTATCACTCCTTTGTTTGTTGGTATGTATTTTCAAGGGCTTTCTCGTCCAAAGCAAAATACTTATGCGTGAACCAAAAATCTGTCGGTTCCCGTTCTGCGTCCGGTAACAGAGAGTTGCCTACTACGACAACTCCTGGAACGCCAATACAGCACATTTGAATGTAGCACATCTTGCAGACCAGAGGGTCAATGTCTTGTGCCACAAACAGAACATACTTGTCCCAGTCCGGGTCAGTGGATTCCAACTGCTCGCGCATCACATTGTACCCCGCCAGAAGCAGGCATCCGGCACCACAGCACGGGTCGTTCACCCGCAGGATACGGGATTTGTCCAGAACAAGAGAATCCGGCATGTTTATGCGTGCCATCATCTGTCCGACATTGTACGGCGTGAAAAACTGCCCTGCTTGGCTTTTGCTTAATCCGAGATTATGGTAAACGGTGCCAAGAAAATCCTGCTCAGGGTTTTCCAAGAGCGCGGTCATTGTGATGGCGGTAAGCACCGCAAACTGCTGTACGGTCTTCTCATCGTATTTCTGGACGATGGCATGGTACTGTTCCTCTCTTGCATCCCTGCACCGCAAATCACAGGTGTTCGCAAGTGTAATGGCATGCATGTCGATGTAGTCATACCAGAGTTCGCTGCGCCCATATCGGGCGCTCATCTCGTTAAACACCTTGATGAACTCTATGACCGGCGAAACCGGTGCTTTTTGGCTGCTCATAAAAACTCCTTTCGTCGTAAAACAACAAGCGGGCCTCCCGGAATTTGGGAAGTCCGCCTGTTTGCAGATTGTGAATTGTACGAACACGAATTGTGCTTTAGGTAGTATCTATCGTACAGTTACTGTTTTATGCGGTTCGCACACTGGGGCAAGTACCAGCTATTGGATTTCGGCTTTCAGCCATTGCAGATACCGGTATCGCTCGGCTTCGTTCTGAATTCCCTGCAAAGCAAAAGTTACGAACGGCACATCCGTGCAATGATTGTCCAGCCACGATTCGAGGGCGAGTGCCTCAAAAATATCATTGTAGCAAGTATTGCGCCGATAATATTCGAGGTCTTCATCTTCGATTTCGTAGTCGAACTTTGCGCGGATTTCTTCCGCCGTATAGTTTTCGGCTTTTGCGGCGGCGTTCGCAAAGAACGGGATATTGCCTTCCTTCCATTCGAAAAACGGATAATCCTGGTCGCAGGAGTTCTGAAAATATACACTCAGCGGCCATTTCTCGCTTGCGCTTTCTGGCGGCATCATGATGATACCGAGCAGCTTGTGCTCTTCCCAATACAGAAAACGGAAGGTAAACAATGCCTCAAGCCAATACCGGTCAGCGGTATCCGCAAGCACATCGGCTCTGCGGTTTTTGCTCTCCTCATTCGCAATGTACCCGGTACGAATCGAGGGAATATAATACCGATTATCCCTGATGGTTTTCCTGATATTCTTTTCGGTCATTTGCGATTGCGTGTATTCCAGCGCAATCGCCATAGCTTCCTGCAAACTGTTCGCCTGCGCAAAGCCCATGTCAAAACCATAGCTCATGATATGGCACTCCTTTTTATTTGAATGGTTTCAGGTTTGTGGTATAGGCGTCAGATGCCTAGGCGCTGAGCGGCAGTCTCGATATCGCAGAATCACAGAAGCTCCTGACCATATCGAAAACCGTCAAACCCATCGCTGTACGAATAGTCGATACGACCTTTGCTGTCGCGTTTGACCAGCTTCTTAAAGACCAATTTTCTTCATAAAAGGGATAGCTTTTTTCATACGTTCGCAAATCCACTTTTCGTTTTCTTTCTTCCCGTTTTTTGCAATATATTTCTGCATTGTATCCGAAGTCTGAGGGCCGAAACCGATAGCATCCAAAATCACTTGTGCGCCATCACACTTCATTGCCTTCAAAGTATCGGGTTCGATTTCCCTTGCTCCGCCAAAAGGCTGCATCATTTTCAATCTGCAAAACGGTAGACATCCATTTGGAGCATCTTTAATGTTCCAAATTTCATACCCTAGAGGTGGTTCTGTCACAATGGTGTATTCATTGTTATGATATTTCACTTTTCAAATTCTCCTTTGTTTTTGTAGGTGTTTAGTTTGAAAACTTTTTCTTCAAATCCTGCGTACCGTACAAATTGTCACGGCTCATCGTATTTATATGCAGTCCTCACTTAACTGTCACAACATTGACACGATATGTCTTGCCGGTGGTCTCATCATCCAACTCCCAATAACCAATGAAGGTTTCGTAGGTTTCGGTGATAGCGACCTGCACACCGGTATTGTCGTACAGGATAGCCTCGGCCCATGAAGTATCCTCATCGCCACAGCAACGGATATCCATCGAATACCCGTCAGAAAATTTCGCAGTCTCGCTCAGTGAAGAGCCAAAACCTTGGACTTCCTCGCCGCAAAGATACTTTTCGAGTTTCTTGGAGGACGATTTGCTGATGTACAGAGTTTCTTCCAAGATGATTTGTTCGGGAAGTACATCGACAAGAACATGGTATTCGGCACCGTTGTAGGGAAGAATCCAATGGTTGCAGAATGCCTTGGTGTTCTTTGTCTTGTATACCGTCTTGCCGTTCATGGCAAGCGTTACCATACCAGAAACACCATCTTTGCTGTTTCCTTCCCAAAGGACGGAAACAATGGTGTTGTCTGCGGCAAATACGACATCACTGATTCGATACTCGTCGTTGATGCTGTCAGGGTCGTTGAGATGGCGGATAAGAGCATCGTATACCGATTTCTCCATCTGGATGTGGTTTACAAAGATGCGTTCAAAGCACTTGCTTCTCTCGTACATGCGTGCCACATACAGAACAGTCTCAACCAAGTCCTCGACAGTTCCGGCAGTCATAGAATCCAGCGTACGGCGGGCCCACAGGTCAACGCCATCCTCAATAATGCTGCACTCACAAACTCTGTGAAGGCTGGGATAGGTTACACTGATAAGCTGCATACGAAGGGCGGGTTTGTTGCCTTTGGGATAAATGTCATTGATGGGAAAATTGAGGGGGTCAAGGCTGACACTTTCAGGGACCTCACCAAACCCCGACCAACGACCGGGATTCCGTTCTGCCATGAATTCACGGGCGAAACGCTCCGCAGTCTCCTTCGTCAAACCATGCCATTCTTTGACATCGCGGCTTTTCTCGATGGAAGAAACCGCATCGCTGACGGCAGTGAGGAAATTGCTCTGGTTCTCTTCTTGATTCCGTCTGGTTTCGTCCACGAGCTGCTCAAAGAGGGCTGCATCGCGCAGATACTTGGCGGCAATGGGAGCCGATACCTCGGCAGAATCCGGAATAGTCACCGCAGTGTTGAGGTATTCTCTGATATCCTTTTCGTCCTGCAACCTCTCGCAGAACTCCGAAAGCGCATCGAGTTCATCCAGAGAAAACTCGATTTTCGCCCTCGGCTGCTTCGCGGTTTTGGTGATAAGGATGCCTGTGTTGATTTTTTGGATTTTCATAATATTCTCCTTTTTTGTATTAGTATCTTCCGAAAAGAATCCCGCCGATAATCGCAATGTCTTCGTGCTCGGTGGAAGGTTCGTGTTTTGCGTTGTAGACAATCATTCGCAACATGGTCTGTCTGAACCAGAAAATATCATCTGCACGAATGTCGTTGTAGCATGCTTTTTTGTACAAAAGCCGATTCTCGTAAAACTCTCGAAGGGTGATGGCTTCCTGCTCTCCTTTGATGAGTTGATACTTTGGCATCGGGTCAGACGACGGAATTTCCTGAAATACGATTTCTCCGGCGCTTTTCCCGGCGAAAATATCGGCAAGATATGCGACCTTTCGAGCCTCATTCCAGGCGTAACGGCTCTGATAGCCAGGCGTCATGTCAACATCATAGAAGTACAGAAAACCCAGCAAAAATCGGACCGTGTGATTGTAGTTGCTGACCGGAAGCGGCTTGTAAGGATTCGGTTTCCCGTAAACGGAACCGATGTCTTTGTATCCGTATTCCGGTCTCATATCGAGCCACGCATAGCAGCGGTATTCGGTAGATTCGAACATCTGCACGACATATATCTTTCCGCCGTCAAGTATGTCTCTGACAAAGCCATGCTGGTTCCCCGGAAGACTTACGCTTTCATCGATTCCGAACCGATACGCGGGACTACCAGCGCTTTTTGCGATGATTTGTGCTCGCACAAAGTACGGATTGTCGCATGAATGACAAGTGGTACTGGTTGCTTTGTTCACCATTTTCAAATACACTCCTTTTTTGAACGCAAAAAGCGGACCTCCCAAAATCGGGAAGTCCGCCTCGAAGCAGGATTGTAAATTGTACGAATACTATTTTATGCCGTTCGCACAAAAGGTCAAGAAAAAGAGTTTGTGCAAAAAGCGTTAATGGTTCTTGAGTTTGAAAGCGGGGCGAACGCCATAAGAGGAAGAAGCGAAGCTGGCGTGCGCATAACCGTTGCCGGAGACAGAGGAGAAGGAAGCAGCGGATTCTCTGACCTTGTTTATCAGCCAGTACCACTGCAAGTTCTCTTCCTTAGTTCCATCGAACGCCATGCGGTTTCTGCGCTTCTTCATCGGCTTCCACTGCTTCACATACGGGCTTTCGTACTCACCGTAGTAGTTCTCACCGAAAATCTCCTTCTCAGTCGGCAGACGGAGCAGGTCACCGTTGTCAAACGGAGTCATCATATCCGTGAGTTCTGCCGGGAAGAGATTCAGAATCTCACTATTCAGCTTCTTACGCAGGTCACTCTCTTCGTAACCTCCTTCATTGGTACGGGTGCTGTTCATCGGGTACTCACCAGGCAGACAATCAACCAAGCAGAAAATCATGCCGTCCTCTTCTTGCTGCACTGCCATAGCCTGCACCTTTACACCACCTGCGAGTTTGACATCGATGACGTCTCCGACCTTGGAAGCATGAACGTCAGGCTCAATCATTCCTTTTACTTTCATTTTGTTTTCCTCCGTTTTAGATTGGGATATTTATTATTTTTGGTGGGATTTCTTACGAAAATTGGTGGTCTACCAATTTATGCAAAAACAATCCCTTTGTTTTTGGCAACAAACTTACATTTACCAGATGAATATGAGTTGCCGTTTGTGTCGTAATATCCATCCGCTAAGACTTTTAGTCCTAATCGTATCGTAGGACTCAATACCGACAGCAGGATACACGACTTGCATCGACTTGCCGCCAGCTTCAATGTTCAGACGAACATTTTTGCGGTCTTAGACAGCAGCCATCAGATTCTTACAGACGCTTTCCCAGCAAGAAGGGTCCGCGCTGAACGCATCCAGATGTTGCCGGGCCTGAACCAGATATGCCACAAAAGGTTCGGCAAACTCCTTGGCGAACGAATCCCAAATTCCAGACTGTTCCAGAACCTTGGCAAACCGCTCTTCCCATCCGGTGGGGTTTGCAAGGTAGTCAACGACAACAGAATCATCGAATTTCTCCAGAAGTTTCAACATCACATCGAGCGAAGTGGTATCGTTGTTCCGGTCATAAACATACTGCTTGATGGCGTTGTCGTATGTCAAGGACTGAAACCTCTTGTCCTTCATCACCTCGGCGGAGGGAGTGTAGTTCTTCTCGATGTATGCGAGAAACTTTTCTCTCATTTCAGCCGTGACCCAGTTAGAATTAGCCTGCCTATAATCGTCAAAGAGCAGAGCAAACTCAACAGACTTGCAGTAGGTCTCTTTGTGGTCAACGATGAACGCCATGAACTCGAGACCATTCTTAATGCTGAAATGGTTCACGCCCATAGCCAGAGGGAAAGAGAAGGAGCTCTGCGCGTAGAGGGCTTCGACATAATGTTCTCCCTTAGCCAAAGGAACGCGCACAAAGCGCCAAAAAGTAGTGTTTCCGAAAGTGTTGGTGACAGCACCTTCCAGAACGGTATCCGAGTCATTTGCGATATAGGAATCGAAGATTTCCTTTGTGATAGTTTTGTAGTGCATATAAACCTCCTATGGGTTAGACCTTTTTCTTCAGAACGACGTAATGGAAGCCGACGAGCTGCTTTGGCACATCAACGGAGGACTCGTCGTCTGGGTCGTAATAACCCGTCTCGACCGAAAGCCCCATAGCTTCCATGCCGCTCGCAACCACATCGAGCTCCTGTTTGTTGTGGGAAACGATAGTGTTTTCCACGAACTCCACAGTGTTTTCAGATTTGGATGCAAGGCGCTTGCCGTAAACGATATAATCGAAATTTTGAAGAAAAATCCCGGAAGAAAGGTCACTGAGTTGCTTTTCGGTGATGGCTTTCTGACGATTCAGATAATCGTCATTCATGGATTTAACGCATGTTACATCTTCATCGACCCAAAGGATGCGTTTTGATTCATCCCCGTCAGCACGAATACCGTCAGCAATGATGGCAAGAGGCTGGTCAGTCTCCATATCATCATCACCGGCGTAAAGATGACCCATTACGATGTCGTTTGTATCGTTCGGCAGCTCGAGGCGGAACCAAGAACAGTGGCGATGGCTTTTAACATTATCGGTCGTAAGCCAAATGCCGGGATAGGACTCTTTGGTTTCTTCACCAAGAGAAAATTCCGCATTGGCACTGTCTGCGCCAAGAACTGTTGATACGGTAAGAGAAATAGGCGGTTTCTCGTCATTCGGCCAGAACACCTCGATAACTTTCTCGATAGGGACAACGACAGATACGGGTTTTTCGCTGAAATTAGAAGAAAGTTTCAGTTCCATGTTAATGTACTCCTTGTTATAATTGGTTGTTTTTAGATATCGACGTAGTAGTATCCCGTCAGAGAATCCACCTCGCCGCTGCGTTCGTCTTCCTTGGGGTCGAAATATCCGGTAACAGCATCGAAACCCATGGAATCCAGCATATCCGCAATGCGGTTTACAGTAGCCTCATCCTTCGAGACAATCAGGGATTGAATACGCTCTACATAGCCGTGCGTGGCTTCCTCCAAGCGTGTTCCGAAATTAGCGTAGCTGAACGGCTTGTCGAACTGTTTTTCCGTGGCGGCAAACCACTTATACTTGTTTTCACCCTCGGATTCTTCACGGAAATCCTGAACGCTGATGGTTCTTCTGTTCGCGAAAACGATTCGCGGAGAATCGTCATCAGATGCTCGATAGCCGTCCACAATACGAACCAGCCAATCATCGCTTTCCGTTTCGTTGTTGCCGGAATACAAGTATCCGGTCACGAACGGATTCAGCGTATTCGGAGCTTCAAGAGAACACCAGAGCGCTTCGGTGTCAAACTTTTCATTTCGACTCTCAAGGTCAACACTCAGGTAGTTCTCCTCCTTCTCATCGCAAATCGTCATGGCGGCAAGAACGGTCTCATCCTTAACCGTGGCAGACATCTCGATGCGGTTGGGCTTGTCATTTTCGTCTGCCCAGTATTTTTGAATTAGGTCTTCCATGGGGATGGTGACGCTCTTGCCGTTATTGCTTTTTAATGTGATTTTCATAGTGTTTTCTCCTTATCTTTTCTCGATGTAGTCACGGATATAGTTTAGTACACCCTTTTAGACGGTCAGTGCAGCAAAATCGAAGTCATTCAAACAATCGCAATCCAAAAACTGCCTTCCGCAAATTTATTACACCCCTTTCTTTTTGTTGACGCAAAAAGGCGGACCCCCAAAATTAGGAAGTCCGCCTCAAAGCAGAATTGTAAATTTTACGAGCGAAAAACGCCCAAAGTAAAATGGTATCTGGCATACAATTACTATTGTATGCCAGTCGCACGTTAATGCAAGCGCGAACAGCAAAAAGCCATCCGCAACGAGTGCAGATGGCTAGTGGTATCGGTTTTTGTCAGTCGCTATGGGTGATTCGTTGATTTTTCGCAACGGTGCTTCTGATTTTGAAAGCGGGGCGAACGCCCATAGAGAGAGAAACGTTGTAGCAGGCCGCATTGCCGTTGGAGTAGACATAAGCAAAGGTAGCAGCGGACTCACGAACTTTGTTCTGAACCCAGTACCACTGCATGTTCCCATTCTTGCCCTTAAGTGCCATACGGTTTCTACGCAGCTTCATAGGCTTCCACTGAGTCACATACGGACTTTCGTACTCCCCGTAGTAGTTCTCTCCGTGGATTTCCTTTTCAGTAGGAATACGGAGAAAGTCACCGTTATCAAACGGAACCATGAGTGCCTTGAGGTCTGCCGGGAAGCGGTCAAGGATTTCACCATTCAACTTCTTACGCAGGTCGGACGCTTCATAGCCGCCCTCATTGGTACGGGTTTCATTCATCGGGTACTCTTTAGCCAGACAATCAACCAGGCAGAAAACCATGCCGTCCTCTTCCTGCTGCACTGCCATAGCCTGTGCCTTTTCGTCATCGGTGAGTCTGACCTTGATAATATCTCCAACCTTGAAAGTGGAAACATCAGACTTAATCATTCTTTTTACTTTCATCGTCTTTTCTCCTTATCTTTTCTCGATGTAGTCGCAGATGTAGTTCAGCATACCGTTCTTTTCAAGGTCGTCGCCGATAAAACCGCTGCAGGAATCAACGACATTGCCGTCCTCATCCGTGATGCAGTATTGCCAGCAATTTCCCTGCAGATAGTCGCTGTATGCTTCGAGCTCGCTGCGGATGCAGTCCTTAGCACGGGACATTGCTTCACAGCGGGATACGGGCATATCGGAATTTCCCTGCTTCATGAAGTCGTTGATATTAGCGACCGCAAAGCCGATGCAGGCAGAATCCCAAATGTCAGGAAACGGAATTGTGCGGAGTGCAATGCCACTGTGTTCGCGGAAAAAAATGGGCAGAATAGTATATTCACCTGTTTTCGCAAGTGTTCGCTTTGTTTCGTTCAGGTAGTAGGAACTGTCGATGATGTCGCCTATCTTGCGACGAGGGCTTTTGAGACAATAGAAAGTGGCTGCATTGCAGTCATTTTCGCGTGGGTTTTCGATGTCCGTGTCACGGCTTATTTCGAGGCACAAGTCATCTTTGAGGGTGATTTCTCGGTAATCGTAAACGGTCATTTAGAATCTTCCTTTCTGATAAATGCAAAAAGGCGGGCCTCCCAAAAATCGGGAAGTCCGCCTTAAAGCAGAATTGTGAATTGTACGAACGCAAATAGCGTCCATGCGGATAGTATCTATCGTACGAATACTATTCTATGCCGTTCGCACAAAAGGTCAAGAAAAAGAGTTTGTGCAAAAAGCGTTAATGGTTCTTGAGTTTGAAAGCGGGGCGAACGCCACCAGAGGAAGAAGCGCTGCCGCAGTCCGCGCCACCGATGCTGCTGCCATCGGAGAAGCCAGAAACGGATTCTCTGACCTTGTTCATCAGCCAGTACCACTGCAAGTTCTCATTCTTACTGCCATCGAACGCCATACGGTTTCTACGTTTCTTCATAGGCTTCCACTGCTTCACATACGGGCTTTCATACTCACCGTGGTAGTTCTCTCCGAGAATCTCTTTCTCAGTCGGCAGACGGAGCAGGTCACCGTTGTCGAACGGAACCATGAGTGCTTTGAGGTCTGCCGGGAAGCGGTCAAGGATTTCACCATTCAGCTTCTTACGCAGGTCGGACGCTTCATAGCCACCCTCATTGGTACAAGTTTCATTCATCGGGTACTCTTTAGCCAGACAATCAACCAGGCAGAAAATCATGCCGTCCTCTTCCTGCTGCACTGCCATAGCCTGTGCCTTTTCACCATCGGTGAGTTTAACCTTGATAATATCTCCAACCTTGAAAGTGGAAACGTCAGACTTAATCATTCTTTTTACCTTCATTTGGTTTTCCTCCGTTTTTGATTTTGACATAGTAGTATCCCGTCAGAGAATTCGCCTCGCCATTGCGCTTATCTTCCTCCGGGTCGAAATAACAATTTTTCCTTGGTTTGTTTTCAGAACGGAATGCATTCTTCGACTACGACTTTTTCTCCGTTGTAGGTGGCGGTGAATTCTTCCGCATCCAGCCATTCCCGGTTACAGGCGTAATCCGAGTAGCCAGAGAAAGACACTGTCTTACTGCCGAACAGTCGCTTACATTCCTTGTTGAACTCTGCCTCGGCGTAATCCCGGAGCCGATTTAGCAGCCTGTCCTCGTTGTCAGAGGGGTATTCTTTGCGGACGGTAAAATCGTAGCTTTCGCCCGTGGTGCAGGCGAAATAAAAATAGGCTTCGCACATTGCTGTTTTTTCCATTGAAAAATCTTCCTTTCTGACATTTTCTGACATGAAAAAGCGGACCTCCCAAAATCGGGAAGTCCGCCTTCAAGCAGAATTGTGAATTGTACGAAAGGCAGAAAGCCTTTTTGATTTGGAATGGTATCTATCGTACAATACTCATTCTACTTGTTTCGCACATTTTGGCAAGTAAAAAATGCTGCTCATTCGAAGACGAGCGGCAAAAAAATGTTAAACGAATTGCTTGAGAGTGGGTCTGATATCAGATGTGGAAAACAGTCCATTCACGGTTGGGATAATCGTCGCAGAAGCTTGCAAAAGCGAGCGGAGCACCGTTGTCTTGGCTGTTTTTGTTGGAGTGTACGAAGACGTTGTAGTCTTCCATGTTCTCGACATCATCAGCCGTGGCATCTTCGTCAAAGACATCGTTGACGCTTTCCGCAATCAACTCTTTCATTTTCCCGAATGCCTCGTCGAAGGTGTCGTAGAAACCTGTGAGCTCGATGCTTTCGTATTCCTCATAAGAGAGAAGGAAGAAAGGCTTGTCAGTCGTGACCTCAAAAACAGCCCATTCGACGCTTTCTTCGTCGTCTCCTTTCCAGAAGTCATAGGTAGCATGTACTCTGGGCTCGCTGTTGTCAGCATGGCAGTTTTCATCGAAATCGAAAGAGAATCTGTAGCGCTCCTCATTCTCGTGCGTGATATCGGCACCGGTAAGACCTGCATGATAGTTCTTGTTTATGCGCTGTGCCATGCTGTCCTTTACTGCGGTGACCGCCTCTTCCAGTGTGTCCTTCTTGCAGATAAGGTTCGTGCAATCATAGTGTTCGCTCTTAATCACGATAAACATTTTGTGGTCTCCTTTTTTGTTTTTGTTTGATATGCTTTCCCCCGTCAACTACCCCACCTGAAGGAGGGGGCGTGAAATCCCGCAGAATTCCAATAATTCTCACTCAATGGATTTTTATAGCACGGTTCTGTCCGTACGACCAAGTATCAATTGCGGGTTCGTTCTGCGTGATTCAGTAAAATTAGCAAGATAGCCTGTCGGCTACCTTATTCCTTTTTTTGTTTGCCTCGGACATCGGGTTTTTCCTATCTAACAAAGCCGCCCACTGAAATGTGTCGTGGGCGGCTTTGTTAGTTGTTAGTTTTCGAAATTCGGATTCCTCCAGACCACTTTCTTTCCGTAATGGATATCCGAAATATACTTGAACGGAATCTTATGCTGGTTTTCGAGAGCGGCATCGTTTTCCTCTAAAAATTCCTCAATGCGTTCCTCTTCACTACGCGGAGCAATGTTCCATGTATCGAGATATCCATCATACATGGCATCCAGATTGAAAATTCTGTCGACGGGGTACTTGACAGAGTCGATTTCTCCGTTGACGTCCAAGCCAAGGTGGACGTTCTTATAGTTCTTGATGCTGTCTGTTAAGGATTTGAATTTCCCTTCAGGAGTATCGGGATTGCTGTACTTTTTCACGTACTCTTCCGTCAACTCCTCCGTCACGGCCAATGTAATCCAGAACTGGAGCCCGGAATACTTAAGGTTCGCTTTCATGATTCTCTTCATCGTCCGTTCAGCCCAGCCGGTGGGATTAGCAAGATAATCCACTACCAGTTCATCGGCATTTGTGGATGTCAGGCCAAAGCAAGACCCTTTTCCAATCTCATCGACAATGCTGTCAATAGGGCTGCGATAATTCTTATACCCCTTTATTATGCGACAGAAAGCGTTCTGTCGTGCTATCTTGTCGTAATAACTGCCCTTGAGAATTTTCTTCTTGTCTTCTTCCGTCACATTCTCTCGGAACATATCGAACAGCTTCTGTGCCATTTCCTCTATGACAGAATCCGAGGTAAAAGAAGAACGGCAGAAAATCGTTTTGAAGTCCTGTGTTTCATTGACGGTTTTGGCATTGTCGACAACGAGGCAAAGGAAGCGTATCTCCTGGTTGAATGTTACGGGTTTATTTTCCCAGGTTCCATAAAACCGCTGCCCGTACAGAACATCTACCTTGTGCTCACCATAGGCGAGCGGAATGCGCATAAAACGGTAGTAGTACTCGGACAGCTCACCGGAATCAAGAATGATATTGCCTTCAAATGAAGGAGCGCCGAATTCGAGGAACGTTTTGAACCCCTCACGGTTGATATTGTTTGCCATGATATTTTTCCTCCCAAAATTACAAAATTAGTTTACCATAAAATACGCAAGCACAAGAAGTATGGCGAAAATTATGGCGGTGATTACAATCTGTTTTAGCATTTTCTTTTTTGATGGGTTGTCGCAGGAAATTATCGAAGCTGCGTCAGTCATTACAAGGATATAAAATCCGACGAATGCTGTGATTAGATTCATGCTGTACATCAGATGCGCACCTATGAAAAGGCTCGTGGTTATTGTTACAAGTTCGATGATAAGCTTGACTGTTTCCTTTGCCGAAAATTTTTCACGCAAAACAAGAATTACCGAAAAGACTATCATTATAGGATATAGTACAAGAAGCATGATGGACTCCTCTCTTGATTTTTGGGTTTTGGATTCTTTCAGAGAATCTTCTTTATAAATTTGACGTTTGTGGGATTATCGCTGTTGGCTCATGCACGGTGCAAAGGGTCAAATGGTACAGCTTCACTGTGTATCTGCTCTAGGCTCAGAAATTTTCCAGAATGTCTGGTTCCCATAATAGATTGCCTTGACACAACCAATGGGAATCCTGTCATTCGACAAACCATGTTTTGCAAGGAATTTCTCTACTTCTTTCCGCATACGCAGAGGATAAATATATTCCGTAGGCACGGAATCTTTCTCAACTGTCTGCGGACAGGCTATTTCAGCTGCCGGATACAGAACCTTCTTCATGTCGCCGTCAATTTCGAGTTTCAAACGCACGGTTAGCGCGTCACCAAAAGCAGAGAACATTTTCTTGTAAGCGTTCTCTTTGCTTCCAGGTTCATTGTATTTGGCAATGTACCGCCGTGCCATGCGTTCAACACTTACGGCATCTCGGCCTACGCTTGCGCTGAATGCTGGATATTTGCCATCGACATAGAACTTGTCAATCGTATCGATAGCATAATCTGCCCAGTCTTCAGGAGATTCCAGATAATGAATGAAAAGGTCGAAGCTAGGTTGATTATCATATGCTCGCGGCAGAGGTGCCTGAGCAACTTCCGCCAGATACATCAGAGCGTTCTTATAGTTGCTATTCCCGCAGACAGCCCGCTGGAAAGCAATCTTTTGCGCGATGGCAATATAGTAAGGGTTGTGCGTTTCCACTTCCGTTTCAGGGTTCATTTCGCACAGCTTTTCGTACAACAACTCAGCCATTTTCAGATAAGTTTCCTTGTCTGCGCTCCCGGAATAACAATCCAGGAACAGGTTGGCGTAATTACACGAATAGAAGGCTACGTCACCCTCCTTAGAAACAAGGCCGAAGTAAATGAGCTCCTTCCGGTAATTTAGCAGTTCGTTGCGCCGGAACTTCTGCCCGTACAAAGCGCATACCTTTTCACTGATGGGTATTTTCACAAAATAATAATGCCCTTTGTTCTTTCCAGAGTCAGAAATGATGTCGCCATCAATAATCTGAACTTCGGTTTTGAGAAAGATACTGAAATTCTTTTTGGTAATCTTGCTGATAGTCATATGACATTTTCCTTTCTCGGTTTGCAAAACAAAAAAAGCAGACTCATCCATAAAGGACAAGTCTGCTCGATGCTTGCAGGTTGTGAATTGTACGGCAGCGAAAGTGCTGCACAAGTTGGTATCTATCGTACAATAACTATTCTATGCCATTCGCAAAGTATGGCAAGCAAAAAATGCCGCTCATCCGAAGATGAACGGCAAAAATGTTATTGGGCTTGATTCAGAAGTTGACTGAGCCAAGTTGGTCGATATGTTCCAATAGGAAGAAGCTGCCCGTTGCGATATTCTGCAACAAGTACAAATCCATTGTCATTATCGAAAAACTTAGCTTCATCGCAGTATGGCAAAATTTTGAGGACATCCTCAAAACGGTGAGAAAAACGGGCGTTGACATCCTTAGTGGGAATATCATGCCCCCCACGCTCTACACGGTTTCGAATTCGTCGAATACTTTCTTCGGCGGTATCAAGACCGACATAGTACAGACGAATATAATATCCAGCTTCTTTTGCACGTTTGCAAAGCCGCTTGGGATATCCACCGGAAAGCGTCGTCTCTTGTGTGAAATTCACACCGTCCATTAAGGCACGCTCGATACGCTCAACAGCGAGTTTGCCGCCTTCGTATTCGTCACCGCCACACTGAATGGTTAGTTTGTCGGGGTCAACCACAATGCCGAAATCGTTACGCTCAGAACGCAAAGAACCGGTTAAGCTGGATTTTCCTGCGCCATTCACGCCGCCAATCAGAGTGTAAATTTTCATGGTATCACCTCTTTACTATTATACCACATTTTGCGACAAGCGGCAATCGTTTTGCTTTTCAGGCAATAAGCCGTTAAAAGCATATTCTACAATTCCTTGCTTGTAGTAGTTTTCGTATTTTTTATAAAGGGTAAAGCCGTTTTTCTTTAGCAGAAATTCAAATTCGTTGATATGAATTGATGAAACGGTAATGAGTGGATTTGTACATTGTAATGCCTGATGTGCGATTTTTAGCAATTTTGTAGCAATCCCTTGGCATCGGTAATGTTCAGCTACTCTTAATGTACAAATCTTCTTTTCATCAGAATCTTTTAGTATTAGAACGGCAACTATTTTCCCATCGTCCAGAACAGTATAAATTATCCGATTTTCACTTGCCAATTCGGGAACGACTGTACTATAGTACCATTTACTAAAATTGCTATACTCATTATCCAAGTCGTGCAGAAATTCATATATAGCAGTGATGGTTTGGCTATCATCAGCTTTAACGCATACTTGTTTCATCGAGCAGTCTTCACATCCAACAAATGACCATCATCAGGCTTATTGAGCCAGTCACACCAGCTCATGTTGTTGGAAGGAAAGTCTTTTGCACCGCTGTGAACATCGTTCAGAAAGACGGCAAGATGAAACTTATCGAGTTTCCGAATCGCATCAAGGCGGGTTTCGGTCGCAGAATTCTCATCTGAAACGTCAGCCCCAACCTTTTTCCAAATTGCCCTTTCGGCTCCTTCAAAAGTTGAAAAGCGTTCGCGCTCCATCGAGAGTTCTTCTGTCTCAAACTGCGCCTCAGCAATCAATGCCCAGCGTTCGCTTTCACAGTTGGCAGAGTCCAGCAAACCGGAATATGCCTCCAGCAGCTGGTCGTAGTCATCCGGGTCAAGCTCGGTCGGGTCTACTTCACCGTGTACGACAAAATAGGTGCCATTTGGAGCTTCGAAAATGTCGTATAGTTCGTATCGGGTTCCGCCAACCTGACGTCGCCACTGGCATGTATCAGGGTCGGTGCAAACCCAAGTCTTGGCTTCCAGCTCTGCCTGTTTCAGGTCGTCCGCCAAATCAGAGAGAGCTGCGGAAACCTTTTTGTTTTTCTCCAGGGTCTCAGTAAGACTGATGGTGTTCCCTGCTGCCGCTGCAGCATTGTACATGAACATGGCAAAACGGTCGCTGCTGTACTTTTCAGCCATAGCCGATACTCCCTCAGGAAGATGATTTTGAAAAAGACGAAGGGTATCTTTCGGGACAGAATCGGCTGGGTACTCGAGGGTTACGCGTTCACCAAGGGCATCGTGTTTCAGCTCAAAATTGTGCTTTTTGCAGATTTCGTCATACTGAATGCAATACATAATTATTTCTCCTTTTATTGTTTGAAAGCAAAAAGCAGGCCCACCGAGATAGTGAGTCTGCTGATTGTCTTGCAGAATTGTAAATTGTACGCATTTCGGCCATAGGGCTGTTATCTATCGTACAATTTCAATTTTAGTGGAATCGCACGTTTGAGCAAGTCTGCTTGTCAGACTTTCTCAACCTCATCCGAACCATAAACAATGTTCAAATGCGAACCATTGTCCCAGTGCATCAGGAGACTGCCGGTATCATCGACACCAACAACCGTACCTTCTGTACCAAGAGGTGGTGCCTGGATGTCATCCATTTTGACAAGCCGAACCCGCGTTCCAGCGGGGTATTCTTTGCGGATGGCTTCGACAATTTTGATATTTGGAAACATAGTATTTCTCCTTTAGCTCATTGCATTTGTTTTTTGATGATACTCCAAATACGGTCTGCGATGTTTTCGGCGGTATCGAATCGAGTGACAGATTCACCTTTCCAGGTTCCGCCGTTGCCGTTGATACCGTTGCGGAGCTTAATGCAGCTGCCGCGATTGGCTTTCCACTCATGAAGATTCACCGAGTAGTCGTCAAGCAACACAAAAGAGTTGTCGATGCACGGTGTCTTCAAGCGGTTTGCTGCGGCTCTGGCCTTGCTGCTGCCGCACGCAACGAAGATGCGGTGTTCGGAATCAATTTCTGGAAGATAAGCGTCAAGCCAGGCATTCTTTTCAGAAACCGCATATTGGTTTTCCGGAATATAGGCGGAAAGTGCATACACATCAAGTTCCGGCTTCGTGGTACAAAGAATCTTCACAGCATCCAAAACCGTCTGATAGGGCGGCAAATCTCTGAAATAGCCCGGCTGAAGCAGGTCCTCAAAGCAGGCCGCCTGCTTCCAGACGGCGAGAGTGCCATCCATATCGACGAATAAACGTGCCTTCATATCATTTGTAGGACTCATAATTTTCCTCCTTTTTAGATGTGCAAACAAAAAAAGACAGGCCCACCAAGACGGTGAGTCTGCCATTTATTTGCAGAATTGTAAATTGTACGACCAAGTAGGCATAGGCTGTTATCTATCGTACAAATACTATTTTATGCAGCTCGCACGTTCCTACAAGCGAGATATACAAGAAAAAGCCGCCTACCCGAAGGCAGGCGGCTTAATGTGATTAAGATTAGTTGTAGTCAGACTCTGTCATGACATGGGCACGATAAGTAGTGCCAGTGGTTTCATCTTCCAGTTCCCAGCAACCAGTGAAAGCGTCACAGGGTTCGGTAAGAGCCACCTCTTCGCCCTCGCAGTCGTAGAGAATGGCTTCGGCGAAAGAATCGTCCTCCGTACCACAGCAGCGAATATCCAGGCTGAAACCGTCCGGAAACGTAGCCGTCTCACTCAACGATGCGCCCATCCCCTGCAGCTCTTTGCCGCGAAGATACTTTTCAATGGTTCTGGCACGTTTCTCGCTGATGTAAACGGTTTTTTCCAGAACGTGGGGTTCAGGAAGGACATTGACAATCACATGATATTCTGCACCCTTGTACGGCAGGACGTAGTGATTGCAGAATTTGTACATGCGGCCGGAATAAGCCAGGACTTCTTCAGAGGAATTCTTGTGAAGGACAGCCTCATTGTATACTTTGCCGTCATCATCACACTTCCAAGTGATAGTCATGTCGATGTCATCCGGGAAAAAGCCACTGACAGAAATGAAGCTGTTTTTGTCGAAGTTTGCACCATAGCGAAACCCGGCAATGATTCCGTCATATTCCTCCTTGTCAAGAGTCGAGCGCTGAACATACACTCGCTCAAAGCCCTTGCTCAGCTCATATGCGCGAGCCACATACAGGATAGTGTCCACCAAGCTTTCGATGCTTCCAGCGGTCATAGCATCTTGCGTCCGGCGAGCCCAGAGGTCTACGCCGTTTTCAATGATGCTGCACTCATAGACGTAATGGAGTTTTGGGAAGGTTGTGCCGATAAGCTGCATACGCAACACTGGCTTATCACCTTTAGGATAGATGTCGTCAATCGGAAAGTTCAGGGGTTCGAAACCTACATCGTCAGGAGCATCACCAGAACCGGTCCAACGGCAAGGATTCCGTTCTGCGATGAACTCGTGAGCCATCCGATTGGCAACGGGTTCCGGCAAGCCTTCCCATTCCTTGACATCGAGCCTCTTTTCCAGCGCCTCGATGCCCTTTGCGATGGATGTGAGGAAGTTATCGCCGAAATTATCCTGGCTGTGATTCGATTCCTCGACAAGTTGGTCGAGCAGCCCGGCGTCGTACAGATACTTCTTGGCGAGCTCTGTAGAAATCTCCGCCGAGCCCAGAATGTTAATAGTGGTTTTGAGGTATTTCTTGACTGCCGTTTTGTCCTGCTCATGCTGGTAGAATGCGGCCAGCTGTTCCATCTCGTCAAGCGTTATGACAAGGTTATCGTGGGGTTGGTTGGTGGTTCCACCGAAAATGATAGAACCGTCTTTGTAGCCAATAAACATTTTTTTACACTCCTTTTTATAGTTGCGCAAACAAAAAAGGCAGGCCCACCAAGACGGTGAGTCTGCTCTTTGCTTGCAGAATTATGAATTGTACGAACGCAAAAAAACGCGCCAAGTAGATGGTATCTATCGTACAACTTTCATTTTAGGCGAATCGCATATTTTGTCAATAAAAAAAGAGCCCCGCATTTCTGCAGGACTCTGGTGAAGCAAATCAAGTGTCGGCACAATTTGTTCTGACGGCTATCATTATTTTCTGTTTCCCTCAAAGTAAGGATTCTCCCAAAGAACTTTGCGCCCACTTTCAATGCGAGAGACAGTCTTCATGGGAATATCAGACCAGTATTTACTGTAGCCAGCGCAGTTCTCTGCAAGAAATTCTTTCACCTCATCGCTGAGCTTGCGCGGTGCAATAGCCCATGCAGAAATGACCTTATTCTTAATCATTTCAAAAGTAATCAGGTTGGAAACAGGATATTGCACCTGCATTTCTTTTCCATTGGCTTCAATAACGAGCCGAATGTTTTTTGCTTTTGCAGTCGCAGCAAACAAACTACGGCACTCACTTTCCCAACAATGTGGCTTGGACTGGAACTCCAGCATCCTTGATTGGGTAAGACGTTGGACGGCAACGAATTTTTTCCCGATGCTTTCGCTGAAAGGTGTGCCATCGCGAGAAGTGAGATTCTTATCGAGGACATTGACTACCCTTTCCGCCCATCCGGTAGGATTAGCAAAGAACTCGATGGTCGCGGTGTCATCAATGTGCTCAAGAAATTTACGAAGGCTTTCTTCAAATGCGGTGTCTTTCTTTTGCAGGACATACTGTTTGACAGCGTTTTCATAAGCCTCGTTCTGCAATTCGGGCGTGTTCAGATAGTCAGGGTCGAGAATTGTTTTCTGCTCCAGATAATCCCACAGCGTTTTCGTCATCTCACCCATTGCGGAATGGGGACCAGTGTAAGCAGAGGTGGCATCAAACAATCGCAGGAACTCATAGCTTTCAGCATAGGTCTTTTCGTGGTCCACAACATAAGCCATAAACTCAAGGTTATGTTGTTCAAGAAAATGGTCTTTGCTCATGCTGGTGGGATAGTTACTGCACATTTGCCCAAATAATGCCTCGACACTATGCTCGCCATCGGCCATCGGGACGCGAATGAAACGATAATAATATCCTTTTTCATTCTCGTTCATAACGACTCCGGAAAGTATGAAATCAGTGGGGTTTTTGAGAAAATTGTGGAAATCTTCTTTATAAATTGTGTCTAAAAACATAAGGCTTAGCCCTCCTTCTCCAGCGTAAGCTGGTTTTTGATAATTTTGACTGCATTCTTAACAAAAAAAGAGCGGACCTCCCGATGTGGAAAGTCCGCCTCAGTGATGCAGAATTGTGAATTGTACGAACACGAAAATGTGCCTCAGTAGATGATATCTATCGTACAATTACCATTTTATGCGGTTCGCACGGCGGGTCAAGAATTATTTGTCGGCGATACCCATGTACAGGTGATAGGTGGCGTTTGCCGTCTGGCAGACCCAGTGATTATAAAACGAATTGCTGGGTTCAGAGGTCACGATGTCCTCATCTTTGCTATAAATAGCAGCCTCGCACCACGAAGGACCATCCTTGCGCGGGACGCAGCGCACATCCATGCGCATACCGTCTGCAAAAGTCACAGACTCGAACTCGACCTCATCCTGCTCTTTGCCTTCGTCTGTGTACTGCTTGATTTCATGCATGCGTTCTTCGCTGATGACAAGACGCTCGACGAAAACTTTTCGGAAATTCGTGAGATTCTCATATGTGGCACAAATCCGCATGATAGCGCCTGTCAGAGAGTGTACGGAACCAATGTCATAGCACATGGTCGCTTTGTCAAAACAGCCGATACCATGACCCGTCCAGAAACCGCCCTCAAATAAATGGATGGAGGCGGCGTAGCAAGGACAGGCATCGGGTTTGCAAAGCTGGATATCAAGCGTGCAGCCATTGTACATACTATCTACCGCAACCCGGCAAATGTCAAAGTTTGCTTCGAAAGGAACTTCGCCGCTGCCGTCCCAATAGGTGGGGTTGTAGCGGGAAAGATACATTTCGGCAATCTGCCTTGCGTCGTTCTCGGTCATACCGATGGATTGTTTAAGCATTCTTTATACCTCTTTTCAGATTGTCAGCACATACTAGATGCCTCTGGCATTACATGGTCGGGTTGGTCCACAGAACCTTCTCTCCAGCCCGGATACGCGTGATACAATCGATTGGAAAAACGAAGACATCGAACATATTGGTTCCCTTCTCAACCTGTTTGATGAGGTTGGGATGCTTGCAAACAAATCGCTGAGTGTCTTCCGGCTTTGCGAAGGCGCTGATACGAGTCACGGAGATTCCTTTCCTGCGCAGTACATCCGCATCGCGAATAAGGTGGCTGGGACAATCCACTTCGAGATGCTCACCCATTTTCTTGTCGTCAATATAGTCCATGACGAGAGTGACGACTTTATAAGGTTCGACAGCATCCATCATGCTTTTGCACACATTGGTGATGTCCTTAGGGTCGGCACTGTCGTGCTCATAAAACGTAAGGAATAGTTCCGACATCCTATCAATGGCAATCAGCCGGGCCGTGTAATAAATTCTGGATGCCGTTCCGTTGCTTGCCGTAATGACAGAACTTGTCTCTTCAGCCCAATCCGATGGAGATGACAAATAGTGAATCACATCGTCATCGTTCAGAGGATACATAGTTCGAATCAGGTTGGAGAACTCATTGCATCGAGTTCCAAAAAGAAAGGCGGAGCAAGCATTGCGGACTGCTTTATCCACTGTATCCTTATCCTGAAACATTGCGGGGTCTGCCGGAATGTTCTTTCGGAACAGCGGGATACGGATACTGTCCAGTTTCTCGAAGACATCCATATCGTCGATGAAATCGCTGCTTTGAAGCAACGCTTTTACGGGTTTGGAGGCCATGTAAATAGTTTTGCTATCCACAATGAAGCCGCCAAATTCCCATTTTGCGAATCGTGAAAAGGATGGCTTCTTATTGTCCGACGAATCTCGGTCCTGAACCATCACATAGAGCGATTCAACTTGATGTTCCTTAACCAAAACCGGACGCTTGAAAAACGAGTAATAGTGGGAGAACACGATGTCATCGCTGCGTTTTGCGCCCTCAAAAAAGGTCATGGTCCAGTTTGAGAGAAAACGAATCAGTTCCTCAACAGTAAAAGTCAACATAGTATATATTACCTCTTTAGATGGTCAGCACAGCAGAATCGAAGTTTTCCAAACAGTCGCAACTCAAGAACTGACCTCCACAAATGGGGCATTTCTCGATGTCGCAGCCGTAGTGATGATAGTAGCCGATTCTGGCTCCACAATCGCCACAGCGGATATCTTTCTCTTCCGGAGTACCAACGGATTTTTCGTACCAGTCGCCGGGGTCACCGACCTTGATACGGTTAAAGGTTTTCTTGTGTTCGCCTTTGATGACCACACGCTTATACGAGCAGCCGTTGGCCGTCAGCATTTCGCGTCCGCAGTAGTTACATTTCGCCATTGTTTGCTTCCCCTCTCAGCAGTTCACGTGCATGGTCGAGAACTTCCTTTGCGACAGGTTTACCACCTTCGTTCAGAGCGAGAAATACTTCCAGAACCTCTGCACGGGTCGTATTCTGGTCAAGTTCAGCAACACCAATGGAAGCATCCATGAACCAGTTTTTATCCAGAACGGAAAGGTCGTTGTAAAATACGCCTTTGTACGGGAATCGGTTCTCGTAAAAAGCAAGCAGGGTCAACATACGCTGCTTGCCATCAACGATTTCATAGTAGTTGCCATCGTTGCTTGTGCGAGTGAATGGCAGCTGCTTAAAGACGAAACGACCAATCTCGCGACCCATAAAGATGCTGTCCAACAGCTTTTCCCTGTCCTCATCACCCCAAACAGAACCACGCTGATAATCAGGGTTGAAATCAACGCCGAACAGGTATTGGAAGCTGAGCAGAGAGTACATGCTGCGGTTTGAGTAGTGCAGGCGGGACAGTGCAGAATTGCGCTTGGCAAAATACGTGCTATTGCCATTATCCAGTGGGCGAACACTTGTCCAGGCCCAGCAGGAATAGTCGTCACAATTTGCACCACTGCGGATAAGATACATGTACCCGCCTTCCAGAGCCTCGTCAACAACGCAGTTTAGAAGGTGACCAACCTGTACTTTGTCGCCGACCGTGAAGCGATAAGAGGGTTTCCCTGCACGCTTGGCAGTTTCACAGGCTCTCTCGTAGGAAAGACCTTCGAGCGCAGCTTGTTTCAGGTTGATTTTTGCGATTTCTTTTCTTGCACTTTTCTTAGCCATTGCGATTCTCCTTAACCAATCCGATGGACTCCGAACAAAACAGCAGGAAGAAGCTGTTCATACGGGGTGTATTGGGCAAAATCGTAGATTTGAGCCTCATCGCTGATGATGTATCCGCCAGGGCAGGATTCGCCATCGTCATTAGAACTACCGTTGTCCTCAAGACCTCGGCTTTTGAGCTCGTTGAGGTAATCCTTACGCATAGCATCGTATGCTTCTCCGGGAGTGGAATACTGCTTTGGATTTACCTTTGTGAAAAGATGGCCCTCGTCATCGGTAAAAGTTTTTGTGATGATAAACATAATTTACACTCCTTTTTTTGTAAGTACGCAAAAAGGCGGGCCTCCAGATATTGGAAGTCCGCCTTCAAGCGAAATGTGAATTGTACGAAAGGCAAAGCACCTTTTCGATTGCTGGTATCTATCGTACAATTCTAATTGTATGGGTCTCGCACGAATGTGCAATGGTCTTTAACCAAGCATCGTCACATCACCATCAACGTACCAGATGTACTGCTTCCAGTTAGAAGCGGTCGCACCAGGGATGAGTTTCAGCGCAGAAGCTGGAGGCACGCGACTCGGCTCAAATGACATCTCGTAATGCTTTTCCAGGCCGTATTTCCGCAGAACGATACTCGGCATTACTCTGCCAAGCTCGTACCACTTGCGAGGCGGGATACGGCTGCAATGTTCGCGGTGAATTTCAGCGTATTCCTGCTGGAATTTGTGAATGGCCCGAAGCAGCTGACACATCGGGCAGGTATTAAGGATGCCAGGGTCCTTGTAGCGGTATACTACAAGACGATATTTATCGTGTTCCTTGGTGGTCAGAACGACACCAAAATAGTTTTTTGCCATGATATCCTCCTCGTTTTAGTAGTTAGTACCATACTCCAGGGCGTAATCCGGACGCTGATATTCGACGACCGGCTTTTTCCAAGAGCAGATGGGTTCAGTATTGGCGCTCGGAAAATGAGAGCTGATTCCGTTGGTGGCAAGCAAAGCTGCCGTGCAATCCGCAATCTGTGCAAGAAGCTCAGGATTCCATCCAAAGGTGTCATCTCCGGTCAGCTGCTTGCACAGGACTTGTGCCGCTCGAAGAATTTCAGTGTCTTTGGATTCCTGCTGAATAGGTTTCGGTGCAGCAATTGTGACATTTCGTGCAATGACGTTTTTGGGCAATGGCTCATCGACCCATTTTCCCTCGTAAACCTCACGGGCATAGAAACCGTCTTTGTCGAATTCGTCAAGGCGAACCCAATGGTCGGCTTCCCAGGTCCTTTGAGCGATTCCGTCTGGATTGATAGTAACCATCACACGTTCATCGTGTGCGTTGTTTCCCCAATGGGTTTCAGAGTCATTGCCAAACTCCTGAATGAGAAGTTTCCTTGCGAGTTCTCCATCGGTCAGTGCAGCCAATTCTTTGATTCGTTTTGTCTTCATATTTTTTCTCCTTTTTCTGTAAACAAAAAAGGCAGGCCCATCGTGGTGATGAGTCTGCCTAGTTGTATCAGTTTGTGAATTGTACGAGTGCTGAAATGCGCAGATGCTATCTATCGTACATTCACAATTTTACCGGCATCGCAAGCAGCGTCAAGCTGTAGCAGCGGCGTCAGCAGTTGCTTTTTTGGCTTCCGTGTATGCTTCGCAAGCCGCGTGATATTCACTCAGCTTAATCTGCGTAACGGTGTCTGGAACCTTGGTGCTGCGAGTTGCATATTCGCAGGAATAATATCCGTAGATATTTCCCTGCTCATCATCCCACAGCTCCGTAGTGATGCGGCCAGAACCGTTGAAGTCGGCCCACCAGAACTGGTTGGCAAGGAATTTCTTGCCGTTCACGTTCTTACAGACCTCATCTTCCCACAGGCAGTTCATGGGCGAACGCTGCTTGAAGACAACAAACCCGTGAGCGTCACGGCGTTTCATAACCTGGGACTCGTATTTGGCGAGCAGTTCCGGCTTCAAATCAACAGTCAGTCGGTCATTCAAAACATACGAAAGCTTCTCATCAGGGAAATATTTGTCGAAGAACTGCTCTGCAATTTCAATGAAATGCGCTTTTTCCTCCTTTGTCGCGAAATAATTCTTGTAGAAAGTGGTGCCGGGATTTACCTTAAATGCCATTTCAACCATTGCTATTACTCCTTTTTCATCTGTACAGTCCAGCCGTTCACGTCGGAATAAACCGCATAGAGCAGTGTTGCGAAATTATAGCCTCCGTCATACAGCGTATAACGAAGGGAAATGTTCAGCGCAAGAGTGCGTTCCTTGACGGTGCCATCACAATCAAGATAGCTGAATATCTTTGTCGGATGGGAAAACCATGCTTCACATTCTTCATTGAATTTATCTTCATCGTATTCCACGACTTGCTTGAAACACGAATCAAACGTGGCAAGCTTGACCGACGAAAATACATCAGCCATCATCCCGCACTTTTCAATCAATTCATCAGGCCATTCGACTTTGATGATTGCTGCACCATTGTGCAGCTCTTTCAGTTCTTTGCGGGGGCTCAGCGAGACGTTGTAGCGTTCACTGAGGAAGGTGAACAGCCAGGACCAGTCAATGACTTTCAGGAAGTTGGATACTTCCTTGGAATCCATGAAAATTTTGATTTCTTTACGTGCCATGATATATCTCCTCACTATATTATTCGGTGCCGAATTTAGCCCACGCTTCTTCGACACTCATGTGATAAGCAGCCTTGAACTGTTCTTTGAAATACGCATTGAACAATTCCCGGTGGTGAGGGCTCATGATGACTTCAAGAGTAAAGTCGGGGTCGTCAGTAGAACTGTTGCAGTAAGATACATAGGCATGAATGGTATCGTCCGGATGCCAGTCAATGTACATGTTAATCCAATCTGCATTTTCTTCTGAGTTCAAATCAAGGCCAAATGCCATATCAGCATCAAACCAGATAGGAACATAGACGTTAATCCAACCGTCGTAGATAACTTCCGCTTTGCCGTCGAGCACAAACCGCATCAGCTCAGCAAAGTTCTGCACCACAATCGAATCTTGAGTGCAAAGGTCATGAACCAACTCATTGTGAGTCATTATGAAATGCCTCCTTGTTATTTGTTTTTTTGGTTTTATTATTTTTTGAAACTGTCGAAGAACCGAATCATCTCGCGGTTTACACCGACTGCGGATTCGGATTCAGGATACAGTGCTGCAAAAGCATGAACGGTTTCCTTCTTGGAAACAAACCCGTAATCGTGGTGAACGCGCTCATTTTCGAGGCACTTCTTAAATCCGAAAGTCTGTTTCTTGAGAAAGTCCTTTTTCCCGGTGCAGATATAGCACGGGGGGACGAGTTTGGAATAGGTCTCAGGCTTGATGAACTCAGCATAACTGTGATTCTTCCAGCCCTTAGACATATAGTAGTTCTGAAGCAAACCTACCTGGCCCTTGTAGATGTAATACATACCGCTCTGCAGGCCCATCGCGTCGATGACGAGCTTCTTGGCTGCCTCGGGTACGTTCTCTTCCAGTTCGTCCTCTACCGGCTGCATCTTGACAGGATAGCGGAGAATAGAGCTTGCCATGCAGGCAAGGAATGCGCCAGCGCTGTCGGCAACTACAAAGACCTGATTCAAGTCACCGACGAAATCTTCAGCACGTTCAGCTACAGTAGCAAACGCATTGATGACATCGGTGATTTGACCGAAAACATTGGTTTCAGGAACCAGACGGTAATCCGGTACAAAGGTGAGATAGCCTTCCTTAGCGAGCCAGGTTGCCAGGTTTTGATTCTGTTCTTTCCGGCCAGCAATCAAGCCGCCACCATGGATATCGATGATAATCGGATGCTTTTCGGCATCGTTATCCGGGCGATAAACGTCCATGAGAAGATTCTGCTTGCCGCAAATACCAATCTCAGTGGCAGTTATGCCTTCATGAGGCATAACAGGCTGAGACTTGATAATTTCTTCTACATGGGTGCGTTCTTTCTTGGTGGCGGCATTGATGAAATTCATGTTAAAAACTTCCTTTCAAAAAAATGATAAAAATAAAAGCGGCCGCCAATCTATAAAAAATGAGATTAGTGGCCGCTTGGGTGTTACTGAAATTCAAATGTGTATTGGGTTCCTCTTTCGGTTTTGACGAAGATTCTGCTGCCTACAAAGCCAATGGCTTTTACCGTGCTGGTACGCAGAATGTCTTGCTGTTTTGGTGTCGTTGTTTTGAATACGAGAGGCTGTCCGCTTGACAACTCAAGAGTTCCGACCCGTCCAATGAGCGGAAGAACTCTTGCGTTGAGACTTGTGGTGCTGTGTAGCACACAACTGCTGCTAATCCGCATCATTGTCCTCCTGATATGAACTGGTCAGATATCCACATCCGGGTACTGATTCAACACATGATTGAACCTGTTATCCAGATGTTCATCGTTTTCGTCCCGTTCGGGATAATCAAACTTTCCTTCCTCTTCTGCTGCATCCCCCAAGCGTTCCATGAGTGCAATGACGCTTTCGAGCCAGGCGGAAGCCTTGCCAAACGTGTCATCCTCTTTTCTCTTGGCATAGAGCATGTCAGAGACTTCTTCAAGAGCCATTTTCTGCTGGTACAAAGTATTCCAGTTGATGTGCTCTACAGCGGAACGCAGGGGAGTTAAGTGTTCTGTTTCTGTTACAGTGTTCGTTACGGTCATCCTTCATTTCTCCTTGTAGTGTTTAGTTACGATAAACGTCAGCAAAGCACCGCAAAATTCCAACAAAAAAAGCAGACCTCCAAACGGATAGTCTGCTTCTCAGAATTGTGAAATTATAGCGTATGTGTGCTGTTATCTATCATACAATTTTTATTGTATGCGTTTCGCACGAATACGCAATAACTATTTTTTAGAATTAAGAATCGGAATTTTCCGAACTGTCGCTGTTATCATCGGAACTGGACTCAGCGTTTTCGTCCGCCGTGGAATTGTCACCAGATTCAGCGTCGGTGTTTTCTTCCGCGCTTGTATCCTGTTCGACAGTCGAATCACTGTTGACTGATGCGTATGTACCAGTCAAGATGACGGGTGCTTCACCATAACCCAGATAACCGCTAATCAGGCTGCCGGAATTCTCAACCAGGTACTTGGTTTCCGTCATGTTCGGGAACAAGTAGATATCCTGAATCGTAGTGCCCTTCACATTAGCGCTGTCAAAGGTATCATTGCATGCTGCGACAACACTATAGCCGTCATAGTTCCAAACCAGATAGAAGTTCTTGTCGCCAATTTCGACATCATAGTGCGCATCCCGGAAATCCTCGAAAGTACGGTACTGCTTGCTGGAATCGAAAGCGACAGAATCGTTGTTCGTCCAATAAAGCCCGGACGGATTGCCAAACAAGCCATACAGGAAGTTGAACTGCTCTTTCGGTTCTCCGTCAGTTGGATAGCCGTCGAATTTGTCCGGAGTGACAGACGAATAATAGAGGCCGTCAAGGAACGCATCGCCGATATTGATGCCATCATCATTGGCTGCACGACCGTCCAGCATCAAGGTCAGTGAACCGCCGTTATATCCAATCGGATAATAGTCGCAGCCATCTTCTTTGCTGGCAGTGTGAATTGAGAAATCGCTGATTTCCTTTTCCACGCCTTCGCCTGTAGATTCGGCATTGATTTCACCAATGACTGTATCGCCGTTTTCGAGTTCGTTCAGTTTCAGATATCCCTTTACAGGCAAATCTCGGACATCCTGTAATGCAACGTCCGTGATATCCAGCGTTTTGCCGGTATCAACACTTCGCAGCGAATAAAACTTGCCGCCGTCATCATAAGACAGAGGGCTCTGTCCCATCGAAATGCCGTCCGGCCAGGTAGTGTCGGGATTGTCCAGCGTGCCGGGCGTGAAATCCGGGAGATTCGACAACAAAGACCAGGCATTGATGGGTTCCGGGGTCGGTTCTGCTGTCGGTTCCGGCGTTGCTGTGACGGCAGCCTGTGCTGCTTCGGCACTTGCCGCTGCGGCCGCCTGGTCTTTCCGTTCCTGAACCACAGATGTGGCACAGCCAGAAAGCATCATAGTGAGCGCCATTGTTGCTGCGGTAACATTGATAATTTTTTTAGTCATGCGTCTTTGACCTCCTTGTGCTTGTGGTTTTGCCCTATACCAATGAGCGAGAGACCTACCACGCCGATAAACAAAGTGAGAAATCCGAGTCCAAAAGCAAAGGCAATATATTGAATTACGTCAATGAGTTTAATCCATTTTGCAACCGCAGCTGCTAAAAAAGCCAGCAGCCCAAAGCAGCCGGTCAGATAAATGAGCAAGCCAAACTGTGCAGTTCTGCTAAAAAAGGATTCAAGTGTTTTCATGATAAACTCCTTTCATACTTTTTATGGTATACGATTCGCAAGAGCCTGCAACAGGAAAATAAAAAAAGCTGCCCAACCGAAGCTGGACAGCCTATGTATGATTATATATTATCGTCTGTTATCTCGTTCTTGTCTCCTGCGTTCGCGCTCCTCATACTCTTTTTTCTGATACTTGAGTCGTTCATTCAGCAGGAAGGAGTTTTCATCGCGAGTCATTTGCAGTTTTACCTCGTACCAGCAGCCGTAAAGAAAGGCTGCCAGAATGCAGAAGCCAACGATTTTGACTAAGAGGTTGAAAAGGACGTTCACAATAACCGGAAAAATATAGCCGATGGCTTTGGCGATAAGCAGGATGAGCCCACCGAAGACAACGATTTTTGCGATTGTCTGAACAACGGGCGGGAAATCGCCCAGGACTTTGGAAATGGTATCGTTAATTTTGGTGATGATATTAGTGTTTTTGCCACCGTTGTTATTATTTTCTGCCATGTCGGTTCCTCCTTTTTGTGCCAATTATAGCACATATCAGCGCAAAGCGCTACATCCCGCACAAGGAATTTTTCTGTGCAAATGTCGAACAAAAAAATAATGCCGCCACCCTTTCGGATGACGGCAAGTGCTGTTATTTCTTTACGGGGATATTCTCGTCAAGAATAACATCGAAGTTGTAGTGCGGCATCTTAGATGCATCACCACCAGCAGCTTCGAGGGTCATGTAAAAGTCCTCGTCGTTCATTGCCTGCACGAGAGTGTTCATCTCGTCGCAGGTATGCTTGAGCATGGGGCCACGCTTGTTGCAGTACATCACAGCCGAAACAGGCTGAATGCCCTGTGCAACCATACCGTCCCAATGAGTCCGCAGCTCGGTTACAGACTTCAAAGTAGCAACGCCGCTCATGAAGTCATAAATCTTGCAGTGGGACTCGTCGATATGTTCCAGAACGTCGATACGAGTCCGGTTTGCGTACAGCGGGAACTGGAGCTCTACTTCATTCCCAGTGTCAGCAACCAACCGACTGGCGAATTCCTGCGCATACTTTTCAAGAGTGAGAGGCTCACTTTCGAGAGGCTTTACGTTCTCGGCAATAGCGTCGAAAATTTTACGCCATCCCTTGTCGCTCAGGTCGATATCCGACTTGTTGGCGAGGGTATTCAAGAACCCACGCGGCAGACCGGAAATATCAACAGCAACAACGCCGGTGAAAGCGTTGAAGGCCGGGTGACGAGCCTTGTCCCAGATGGTATCAAACTGAGCGGTGGCGATAACACGCTCGCCGAGCTGGATATCCAAGCCCTGCGTAAGCATGTTGTTCTGGTAGAAATGCTTCAAGTCATAGCCACCAGTAACAACACCTTTGGTCGCATCCGTATCCAGCTGACCACACTCAACCTTGACAGGAATCTCGTACCCATCATAGTCAACAGTGAAGTTCTTTTCCTTCTGCTTTTCCTTATACGGCTGGAAAATGGGCTTGACGAGAACGTCACAAGTCTTACCATTTGCCATATGGAAATCAGGAATCAGGATACGGGCGGGAGCAACGCCGGTAGCGTCAGGTGCCAAGTAATTGCGGTACTTGACACCAAAGTGCTCAGCCAGGCAGGTGCGCAGCACGTTCAGGCTGGTGACCCGGCTCTCGGCACAGCTGCCGTTCTTGGTCAGCATGGTGCTGGCAGTAGCCTTGTCCATCTCCACATAGATGATGGTAGAAGGAGCGCCAAGAGCCTTAAACTGCTCACGCATAACGACATCTGCCATAGGAATCTCTTCCTGCTCGGACATCGTCATGGTCGTAGCGAACGGGCCGTCAACGCGATGATAGCTGTCCTCTCCAGGCTGCTTGGAAGCGATGAACCAGGGATACTTGTTGCGAGTTGCAACAAGGATGAAGTTGTTTAAGCCAACACCGTGAATACACAGTGGGCCTTCATCGGTATGTCCATTACCAAACTGCAGGTTTTCCGGCAGCTTTTCCTTAGACATACCGTTACCCCAGTCGGCAATAACCACACCGATTAGGTTTTTGGCATGGCCTTTCACAATCGCGACCAAGATGTTAATGGCATCTCTGCAATTAGAAATGGCGTTATCAACCGGCTCACAAGCGGCATCGCTCATGGGTAACTTCTGGCGCGAAATAGCGTCAAAGTAATGGTTGGTGATGCCGACGTTGAAAGTGACGTTGTTATTCTTCTTAGCCATAATATAACCCCGTAACGTGGGGCCGTCGTGCTGCTCTCGAATTTATCTCCACAGCAATGTGAGCCCCATGTATCGGGGATGTTATTATTCCTTTTTGTCGGTTTTGCAGGAGCTATCAGCAATATCAGAAATTGCTTCTTTTACAGCTCCGAAAACATCAGTTGCTTTCAGAAAATCTTCTGCCAATCCTTTGATGTGGCTGTAGTTTTTGAAGACTTTCTTCACAATAAATGCGCCAACGATTGATACTACTGCCAAAAGCAGCAGAGCTTTCGCGGCCTCGGTCAATTTTACTTGCTCTAACAAGAGCGCGAGTATCACGCCATCTTTGCTCAGCTAGGTCTTAATTAGACTGTGAACGAATGAACCATAGCTAACTGCATATTGCTTAGCTTTGGTTTCGTGGTTGCTGATAATGGTGTCTACTCGCTAAATTATGTTTCGAATCATGATAATGTCCTCCTTAAAAAGGTTTGAAATTGTTATAGGGTATATATAAATACGCTCTTAACGCGGCGTTCGCGTGCAGGAACATTTATATAAACACATTAACGCAGTGTATACGTGCCATGCTGATTAGCATGACAATTCTATGTAATCAGCCTTTTCTTCGGCTGTCAGAAGTCCACGTTCCGTGGGATGAATCTATATTAAACGCAGAAAATCTGCGGGAATCCTCAAAAAAGAAAAAGGACAGAAACCCAATATGGGCATCTGTCCTTCTTCCAGGAGGAATATGAACTATGGCAAATCAATGATATCTCTGTTACATTATCTATTCTATGGGTATCGCACACGCCGTCAAGAAATTAGATGTATTTTTTGAAAAAAGTTTGCACGCGTGAAAGTTGCCAAAGGATTTTGCTGCACGGCGTGTAAGTTTATTTTGTGATACGCAAAACACGCGATATTTCGTATAAAACAAAAAAGCCGCCCACCCGGTAAAGGGCAAGCGGCAAGAGGTTAAGATTTGATGTACAAGGACGTTCCCTTAAACGGATTCAAGAGACCGGGCTTATATTTAGTGCGAACATACTCTGCAATTTCGGTATCCGGCATTGCGTTCAGAACGTCAAGCCAACACTCGGCATTGATAGCCATGAGGCCACCCATGCCAAGAGCATTTTCACAACGCCTGATGTCAGAAGCAAATGCGGTGTGAAATTCGCAGGATTCCGCAGCCTTGATGATGCGGTCAAAGTCGTACATACCAAGACCTCCTCACTGGCACAGAGCTTTGAGGTCATCCTCACTCAGAACAGGCACACCCAAAGCGTTCGCCTTATCGAGCTTGGAACCGGCAGCTTCACCGGCAACGAGATAGCTCGTCTTTTTGGAAACACTGCCGGAGACCTTGCCGCCATGTGCTTCGATGTAGGTTTTGGCTTCATCGCGGCTCATGGAAGGCAGCGTGCCGGTGATAACGAACGTCTTACCGGATAGCGGTGCGGATTCATCGTTAGCACCTGTTGGGGTATGGTAGTCGAGATTGACACCTGCATAGCGCAGCGCAGCAATCTCCTGCTTGAATTCAGGGCCGGACAGCATCACGTCGAGCGCAGCATAGATAGCGTCAGAGAAGCCAGGAATGTTGCACTCTTTAATGGTATCCACATTAAGGGTAGACAGCGTCAGCAGACTGCCGTTCGTTGCCTTGCACTGAGTAAACAGCGCTCGAGCCACATGGCCACCGATAAGACGGTAGCCAAGTGCTTTGAGAACACGGTCCGCATTCTGACTCTTGGATTTCTCAATGGAATCGAGAACTTTGTCAACGACTTTTTTGCCGTACATTTCGACAAATTTGGTGGTGTTCATGTACAGCTTATAAAGGTCAACGGGGCTTTCGATGAGCTTGTTGTCAACCAAGTACTGAATCATCTGAGGGCCAAGTCCCTTGATGTCCATGCAGGGCTTCGAGGCAAAGTGGATAACGCGATTCACAGTCTTTGCCGGGCAAGCGCCATTGGTGCAGTAGAGGTCCACAGAACCGTTGACCGGTGCGATAGGCGCACCGCATACGGGGCAGACCTGCTTTGTCATGTCGTAAGGTACGGCATCAGCCGGGCGTTTCTCCAGCTCCACCATCGTGATTTTCGGGATGATGTCGCCGGACTTGTGCAGGACAATCGTGTCACCGATACGGATATCCAAAGCCTTGATGAAATTGGCGTTATTGAGCGTTGCACGTTCCACGCGGGTTCCAGCGAGCTGAATCGGGTCAAAGACAGCAACAGGAGTGACGCGGCCAGTACGACCCGTCTGCAGCTGGATGTTGCGCAAGACAGTTCCCTTTTCCTCTGCGGGATACTTGTATGCAATAGCCCATTTCGGGGTTTTGGTGCGCTCGCCCATCTTCTGGCGAATGCTCAGTTCATCGACTTTGATAACTGCGCCGTCAATCGGGTAATCGATATCATAGCGCTTTTCCTCAATGTCGTGAATGGCTGCCAAGATGCTATCAATGTCATTGCAATGAGCGTAATAGGTGGTCTTAAAACCGCAGACGTCACGCAGATAGTTCAGCTGGTCACAATGATACGGGCTGAACTGTGCTGCATCACCATTGTTGACGCTCTGAACATTGAAAACGAACACCTGCAGATTGCGTTCCCGTGCAATGGCCGGGTCAGACTGACGCAGAGAGCCAGCAGCGCAGTTGCGGGGATTCGCAAAGAGCTTCTTCCCTGCTTCCGCCTGCTTTGCATTGGCTGCTTCAAAGTCCTTTTCCGACATATAGCACTCGCCACGGAGTTCGATTTTGCCGATACCCTTGGGCAGCTCGATGCTGCGAGGCAGGCAAGTGAGGGCTGCGACATTGGCGGTCACATCCTCACCGACATGGCCGTCACCGCGCGTCGAAGCCTGGGTCAGATAGGCAAGACCATCGTCAGAACGTTCGTAGACAAGAGACAAGCTCAGACCGTCGATTTTGCGCTCCACAGAGAAGGTCACATCGGAGTATTCAGCTTTCACCGAATCCACAAAGCTGCGGACCTCATCATCGGAAAACACATCAAGCAGAGAAAGCATCGGTACACGGTGTTCAACCGGAATACCGAGAACACGCTTGCCGCCAACAACCTGTGTAGGGCTGTCAGCGGTCACGAACTCAGGATGTGCCGCTTCGATATCACGAATCTCGTGCATCACGGAATCGTATTCCTCATCCGTTACAACCGGAGCATCCTGCTCATAGTAGGCGGCACTCCATTCTTTAGCCTTTGCGCAGAGGCTGTTGTAGTATTCTTTGGAAGAAATAGGCAGATTATTGTTAGACATAATATTTTACCTCACGTATGTTATTTTTTTGTTTTTTATAGCGTAATGGTTTGCGACTCAGTAGTAGCCTGGCTGACATCTTCAATACCATCCACAAAAACTGTTGTTCTGATAATGATACGGAAAGGAACGCCCTTTTGCCAGGTGGTGTTTGCACGGAGTTCATCCACCAGGCCAATCAGTGCCTGCATCTTGAGCATTTCGATGGTATAGCGAGTCGGAATCATGGTTCGGGTCGTCTCGAGATAAAAATGCCGATTTTTCTCATTGTATCCGAGAGAATCGTTCGTAACATCCATTTTTGCAACAACGGTGTAGTCGCTTTTAGGGATATCCTCAAACGGTTCCAGAGACTTATCCAATTCTACCATGCGTTTATCGAAGTCTGCAATAATGCGGGCTTTTGCTTTTTCGTAAATTTCGCTTGCCTGCCGAACCTGCTCCCGATAACACTTCACACACTCTTCTTTCGTGTAGAAGATGTTGATGGAAGTACCAGAGTTGCAGCGATACCCGGTTTTATCCATGGGAGCAATGACGGTTGAAGAAATCTTGCCCTTATTTACCGGCCGAAAATAGACCGGAGAATAATAGATGGTTTTGCTCGTTTCTTTTGCATCCGTAACAACAACGGGGGTAGGTTTGATGTTACGAATCGGTCCTTTGGTCGGCTCCGCATTTGCGCGATAATCGCAAATCCAAGCCATTTTGCCGAGGACGTTTTCAAGGTTCTCAACATAATCGTACATGCCGAGGTTATTGGTCTGGCGCGTAGGATTCTTTTCTCCAGAACCCTTAATCATCAGCTTGACGCCGTTTTCGGCGAGGTATTCATTCAGCTTCATAATGCTATTCCCTTTCTATGATTGTTATTTTATCGGGCCTTTGTGAGTACGGCAACGACCAGCTCCTCGTAGTCTTCGATGGCACAGTAGATGTCAGCGAAACCATAGGCGTGGCCACGGTCGTAGGCTTTCTGCCAGAGGATGGTTGCAGCCTTTTTGGAAATGCTGCGTTTCGTTTCGGCTTTGATGTCTTCCTGAATTTGAAGTTCGATAGCTTCCGAGATGTGTTCGATTTCTGCATTCTGCGCCTTCTTCAGCCGAGAGCATTCCGCATCCCAGGCTTTCTGTCGGCGAACGACCTCTTCCCTGTTCCAGCGCACCGATTTCTCTTCGTCGATGATTTCACCGTCTTTTGGGCGTTTAGAGTTGGGCTTAGTAGGTCTCTTCCAAGCGGTTTCAAGTCGGTTGCCAAGAGCCGTCCATATACTACCCATGATAACACTCCTTTTTTCTTGTACGCAAAAAGGCGAACCTCCCGGTGTGGGAAGTCCGCCTTAAAGCGAAGTGTGAATTGTACGAGCACACAGTGTGCTTAGTAGATGGTATCTATCGTACAAGCTAAATTATACGGGTCTCGCACGAAAACGCAAGATTATTCATCCATTGCTACAGTCACCAAACAGCAAATTATATGCTTTTTCGATTTCAGAATCAGACATGGCCTTCCCTTTTTCTTCAATGCTGTGCAGAATTAGAGTCTTGTCGCTCTCCTCATCCGGCACGAAGCCAAGAATCACATCCAGCTTGTTGCGATTCTCGTCCTGTGCAAGATACTCTTTGATTTCGGACCACTGCGCATCGCGCTGGTTCAGAGCGTCAACGTTCTGGACACAGAACGGGTTCTCACTTTGCGGCATAGAACCGGCAAGGTATTTGGTGTCATTGCAATACATCTTGATAAGCCGGACTATATAGTTCCGCTCTGCTTTGGTTCTTGCAGTCAGAATGTTGCTTGCGCTCTGGTACTTGTAGTTATCCCCAACAGCTTCCAACGACTCTGCAATCTGTCGAAAACTCAGCATTTCGTTTGTGGCCTTGTCATGCTGCGACACGGTGGAAGCATAGTATCCTTGTTCCGTTTCGTTTGCTTCTACCACGGCAGCGAGATTCGAGTCAATATGGATGAGCCGTTCACTGTTATCCCCTTGCGCACGAATTGTGTTGTTCACTTTCGCAATCCAACTGTCAGTTTCCGTAGCATCATCGCCCGCATAGAGGTAGGTTACAATATCCGGGTTAGTAGGGTTCGGAAGCTCCGCACAAGCCAAGGTCAGATTTCGCCCGTATTCTTTTGCCTGAAGGTACATGTTCGGATAATCGTCTTGTATTGTCTGAGCGATTGCCTCAACCTCGGCCTCGTCTTTTTCAATGACAAGGCCGACAGTGGCTACCTGCTCTTCAATGTTGAGCTGTTTCAAAATATCCTCAAGGTCAAATACAATAGCTTCTTTGTTGTTTGTATAGAACCGGATTTTCATAAATTAGGGCAAGGAGACCCGCGACTTCAGTCGTGGGAGGAATTGCCCGTTCACATCCTTTCAATTAAATAATTTGTTGCGGGCTCTAAAAGTCGCAGCTTTTTGAATGTCACGCCTTTAGAGACGCTTGTGCCATCCAGCTTTTTAAGCGTAAAGCTCCCCGAAGAGCGACGCCCGGAAACGAAGCATTCTTGCTCTTTGTAGAGGACCTTATCCCACAAACGGTAACCTTCAACGAGATAGGGCATTTGGCTTCTTTTACGGATACCCTTTTTAGAGAAATTTGCTTTATGAGTTTGCCGATTATGGTGTCTGATAGCCTTTGTACGGTAGCAAACGCTGCAAGGTTCAGCCAGTGGATGCTTGCTAATACAACGAGCATCGTTTGTATGGCTCTTCTTGATGTCATTTTGCTCACGGCGCATTTTAGTGATATAGCCATAAGTTCCCTCAACAGGGATAGGCAGCTCTTCTTTCAAACGTGCCATTAAGGTTTTGCGCATGATGCCCATGAAAGCAGCATCACGAAGAGGCTTGCCGCGTTCCTTGCCGTCAAGGGTTACTTTTCCTTTGTGAAGGTTCTTGTGGCATGTGGTACACAAAGTAACAAGGTTGCTTGGAGCGTTGCCACCAGTCTTACGGCTTTCGAGATGATGCACATGCAGCTTGACTACTTTTTCGGCAGTATTATGAGCACCACAGCATTGACAAGTGTAATGGTCACGCTTCAAGACATACTGACGAACATTGTATTCGTCATACATCTCACCAAGCTGATAGTCGGTTCCTACCGGTAGAGGCTTTCCGGCGAGCATTGCCTTCAAGCGCTGTGTATCAAACTCTGCTGTTTCTACTCTTACAAGAGAGATAGGCAAAATTTTACAGATACGCTTAATGACGGTGATGTGCTCTTGAATTTTTACTTCTACTGAAGGTGCCAGCCAGCCTTTATGTTTGCTATGTACACGGTTATCAAATCTTGGTGCGCGGTAACGGGTCTTGCGGTAGCGTCTTGAGCGGCGGTTCTGCTTGCGCGTAGAAAGCAATTTCACCACATCGCTGCGAGGAGTAAACTCTTCGCTGTAAAGTTCTCGCTTTTCCGTAGATGCAGATAAACCGACATGTTTACTGCCAGCATCAACACCCAAAGTGATAGGTTGTTTGTATCCCGCACTTCCGTACAGGAGCTTGATGGTAAACGGTGTGCGCCTTACAACGCATGCTTTTTGCTGCTTTAATAGCAGACGAGCCTTTCCGGGTGAGCACGGCATCAAGGGCTCGCCGTGCTTGTTAAGTACATACACATATTGCATGATGCCATGCTCCTTTCGATAAAATAGCAGCTAAAAAGAAGCTGCTCGCTCCTCCGAAGAGGGTAAAAATCCTTCCCCAAGGTTATAAACGGCTTGATGCAGCCACACCTGTCGGCTTTGCCTCAGCTTTACGTGATGTGTTGCCTTAGAGCGCACGGCTAGGATTTACACCGTACGGTAACTGTCTATTCGCTTATAACGGGGCGCAACTTAATGCGCATAGGGTAGTCAACATATCCTTACGGACACTTCTAAAGTGTAGACTTGCCGGAGCAAGCCCGCGACTTTAGTCGTGGGTTATTGACAGATTTTCCTCCTGGCAACAATAAAAAAGGCAGGCCCTCGGTTGGAAGGTCTGCCAAAAAACAGTTTGAGAATTGCAAAAAGGTCATTGTGTGGCTTTGACAGCTGCGTTTATCACTGTGTAGGCAATATCCAGGAGCCGAAACGCAAGAACTCCAAAAGATAATGCTACCAGCAAAAAGCAAAACACAAATTTTAGTTTGTTCTTACCCTGGAAATAGTACATTCCAAAGCAGGACGCGATGAGAACGCAGAGAAACACAACGACCCAAATAATATCAGCCATTGTCCTGTTTTTGATTCTGCTGAGTCGGCGGGGTCTTGACTTCAGCAGGAGCATTCGGAGTCTGATACTGAACATTCTGGCTCGGCTCTTTGGGAGTTTCGGGGGTCTGGTACTGAACAGTACTGGGGTTGTTCTGCTGTTCGGCTTTCTTTTCCTCATATTTGGTCTTGAGCTGAGAATAGGAATAGCCATCCTGCGGGATACCGTGATACTCATAATGGCCGAAAGCAAGAATTATGTTGAACACCGGATTCAGAAGGCAAAGACCAATCGTGAAACCAATACCTTCACCGAACGCAACAGCTTTCTTGTAGTTGGTGATAGCACCGATGATGAGAGCAACGACCAGGAACAGATTGCCGAGCAGCGGGATACCGGACAAAAGGCTCAGCACGACCGGAATCAGAAACAGCCAGCCGTTGCCCCAGTAGAGATTGAACTCAATGTAATTGCTGTAGAACGGGACGATGGATGCCCAGCCAGGCTGCCCGGCTTTCTCGAAAATCTTCCAGTTTGCAACAATTTTGAGTACAAAATACGCCACTACCAAAAGAATCACCGTGTAGAGCATTTCGCCCAATAGATTAAGAGCGCTGTAAGAATTATACATTTTATATCCTCCTCTTTCGGCATATGAAGCCGGATTATTCCTTCACTAAGTTCTTTGCCTGCCGCTGCCGTTCCGCAAGTTCTTTGCCGCGTCTGACCAGTTCCGCATATTGCTCTTCGGTCAGCTTGCGAGGCGGCTTGATTTTGACCCATTTCTTGGGCATATCTGCCTCCATACACCAGTCCTCATCCCGCGTGATTTTAACAGCATCAGGGTACTCTTTCGCAAGCTCTTTCAGCTGCGCCATGCGGGCTTTGTTGCAGGTATAGTAGGATGCTTTTTTTTCCGCATCATTGAACGTGATGATGGTTTCGCGTTCCCAGGGGCCGTCAGATGCCTGCGTGGCCACTTTTTTATCGGGCATGATTTTTCTCACCTCAATCGAATAAAATTGCCGATATAGCAGGGCCTTTGCAGATGTACCCGCTCGCCTCGGCCCATTTCGGCGTCATGAGCTTTCCGTTGGCCTTTACAAGCACCATCTTCCGAGCAGAGGTGCTCAGGAATTCTGCCGGAGCCCAGTTATTTCGCACAACGACGATAGCATTGTCGTCCGCGTTCTCAAGCATATGCTTCAGCTCTTTTACCGTCACCGTGTCACCTCCCGTTCAGTACATCGTCCAGTGCCTGCAAAAAAACTCTGGATTCCTCATTGATTCCGCCGCGACACAAAACCTTCGCAATATCGTCAAGTCCTACCAGGTACATATTCTCTTCGCCCATATACCCCTGCGGCCAGGGGACCGCATAGTAGTTGTGCGGAATAGAACTCGTGTCATAGCCGACCACAATATATTTCTGGTCTGCAACATTTTTCACCGTCAAGATAGTCCCAAGCGGTAATGCATCTTTCATGGAATGAGTAGTTGCAGGCATGATTCTCTGGATTTTCAAAACAGCACCTCCCTAATTTCAATTTTATGAGACTCGCACATTTGCGCAAGAAGACGAAACAACAAAAAAGCGGCCGCTCCCGAAGGAGCGACCGCAAAGATACGAGTCAGATATTATTCATGGGAATCAGCCTTCCTGAAATCAGAAAGTTGATTCTCAGTGGAACACTGCACGAAAGAAGTTTCCTTGCGCGGATTCACAAAAGCGTCTGTGGTCGCAAACGCATTGCCAAAACTCATATCACAGAAGACAACGTGTGCGCTCTCATCGTCAGAAGCACGAGGCGCAAAGCTGGTACATGCAAACCAATCCAATTCATCCTGCCCCTGTTCATCATAGAGATAAATGACGGGAGCCGGAATGTTGGGCGTCGGCATAGCCAGTGAGCCAACCTGCATTTCATTGACGCAGAGGTCGATGGGCGGGTTTCCATTTTGGTAATCCCACTCGGCGTAAGACTGGGCCCTGATGGTGGTGTCGCCATCATCTACCTCGATGCCAAGAGCAGCGATATCGAATGGAATACCGAGCTTCTCCTTGATTTCTTCCGGGGTGAAAGTTAGGAGCTTACCGTGTTCGCCTTGGATGTAGAGCTTCATGGCTTACTTTTCCTCCTTCTTCTTGTCGGCGTTCAGAATCTTTTCCAGAACGTCGTTGTAAGTATCATCGAGGAATCGACCGGTTTCTTCATCTGCTTCCGGAGCGGCGAAAGCACCGTCTTCTTCAGCTGCATCCTGTACAGCGTCGAAGACACCGATTGCGCCCCAAAGTTCATCGGCCAGAAGGTCATAGCCGAGGTTCTTCACTTTTGCCGACAAGTCAATCAGCAGCATTTTTTGCCGAAAGAACTCGTTCATATCCAAGCCGATGTAGGGTTTCGCTGCAGTATTGTTTTTCTGAGACTTTACTTTGAAAATGCCCCAGTCAAAGTTGCTGTCTGCGCCGTACATATACCCGGACGCAAGGCAGAAACCGTCTGCTGCACTGTCCTCAACGTTGATACCGACTTCATAATCGCTGCCGGAATCTTCGTCAAGGTCAATCGCATAACCTGTTGCCTTTTCGTACTCTGCCTCAATGTCAGTTTTCATGGCTGCCAGTAGAGCGTTGAAATCGGTATTCTGAGAAAGCAAGTTCATGCTTTCGCCTTCCTGATTTTTGATAAGAATGAACATAGTATTTACCTCCTGATAATTAAATCATGCTATCAGACAATTTGTCGATAGTCGCTGTGATGGTTTCGTTTTCCATCTGAGCCATACGCTCAAACAGATGAGACCAGTCGATGGCATCATGGACACGCATGACAAACGCATCATAGGTGCCACTGGCCTTCATCATTTCAATTTCAGACTCATAGCAGCCGGACTCCTCAAGCATGAACTTGATGTCGTCGGTTGGGTTGATTTGTATTGTTGCTTCGTACTCATTCATTTTGATTATTTCCTTTCTTTTATACGCAAAAAGGCGAACCACCCAAATGGGAAGTTCGCCTAAAGCGCATTGTTAAAAGTGTGCGAAGGGCAGGATGCCTTTTCGATATCTGTTATCTATCGTACAATTTATATCTTAACCCGTTCGCATAAATCCGCAACAAAAAACCGCTACCAAAATGGGCAGCGGTAATGAAAAATTAAATTTCAGCGCAGAACATCGCGAGCTTTTGCCACAGCAAATAGGTGCTGGTTTTCATGCGTACCTTTTCAGGAACGCCAGTGACGAGACACCATTTATGGGCAGTAGCTTTGATGCGGGGAATCTGCCGTTGTTCAGTTTCATTGAACATCTTGTTGTACATTCTGCGGCGACGTCCAGAATTCCAGCGCACGCCCTCCATAGTCTCGCAAATGAGAGCGTAGGCCAAATGGTTTTGGGCTTCTTCGTGAGTCAATGTAACCATCGTTTTCATGGCTGTCACCCTGCCTTTCTCTCATTGCGAGCCATATGCAGCGCATAATCAAGAGCATCGGGGTCGTCGGCCAAGAACTTGGTCTTTTTAAGAGTTCCGAGTTTTGGATGCTTCAGAATCATGTAGTTCCCTTTATCCTGGAAGAGAGAGCCCTTGTCATAGACCAACTCAACCTTTTCAGCGGACACTGCATAGTGGCGAATGCGGTCACATTCATCAGCATAGTTGATGGGAGTAATATAGCCGATTGGCTTGTTTTCTTCCATCCCTGTCACAGTGACCAGAAAAGCCTTAATGGTCCGGGCTTCTTCCTCTTCCTGCTCATCATAGTATTTGAACGTGATGAACATGGGAGTATCTTTCTTGTACGCATCTTCCTCAGGGCAGAGATACGTTCCACAAGAGCGGCAGAACCAGAGCATCGATACGGGCTTTCCAGTTTTCTGCGCTTCTTTTGCATAGCGCTTAAAAATCTTTATGTCCAGCTTGAAATCCTCGATGTAATGCTCAACCGTGCTTTTCACGATGAGTTTCAGAAAATCACAGATGGAAATAGCGGTCATAGTCATATTGGAAGTCATAATAAAAATCTCCTTTTTTAGTCAGCCATGACCTTGGAAACATTCATGTCATAGCGGTTGAACTTAGAAATATAGTCAAAAATGGTATTTACTTGAGCTTTTGTTGCGGTTTTGGTCTCATCCATATCGAGGAATGTATTGCCCATCGAAGGATTACGAATGGCAATCCAACCGCGTTTATATAGGAAATCGAGACCCTTGCCGCTCCAGTCATACGCCATATTGAGAACTTCATGGTCAGAAAGACCAAACACTTCTCGATTGCGCATGATGATGCGGCCAGCCAGGGCAGCGTGCTCGCCAAACTCGCAGGCATACCAGGTGCCATCGGGAGCAATCAGACCATATTCGGTCAGCTGATGCTGAATGGGTCTATCACTGATATAGCTGTTGTACAGTCGCTGACGGCGTTCAACGGATGTGCCTTTCATGTTTGCTTCAATCCAAGAGGCAAGCTTGGTCCAAAAATCGGTTTTGTAGAATTCCGGGTTGGATTCCTGCTCAGGAAGCGGTTCGCCATTGAATTCTGCAACAAGGTCTGGGTGGGTAAAAAGCCATGCACCGTTGTTGAATGCATCAGAATAACCCGTTTTTCCATAGAGGAAGCACTTGATACCGTCATAGCTGCAATCGATATAATGATGTTTTGCATTGGTGCAGAGCGTTTCATAGCTATCAGTCATAGCAAAGCGGTCAACATAATTGAGCGGATGTGCAATCATATCCTCACGAATTTGATTGACCAGCATCTTGCGTTGAAGCTCCTCAACCTTCTGCCCGAGGGAACGAACATGAACATTGTCATCGACAAGTTCAAACTCATTGACACCAACAAGTTTTTTCCGGCCTTCGATAATGTCCTGGCAAACATGCCTTTTTTCTTCCTCGTTGCCACCCATCATGCAGGAGAGCAGCAGCTCCTCACACTTTTTATACGGCTTGTCCATATTCCAGAACCAGTCACGTGCAATGGCGGTGAGGAACTCACCATCCATACTGAAATGTAGTTGTTCACCCATGTTGGGTAACCTCCCCAATTGTTATGTGTTGTTCTCGACAAAGTCTTCGCATTCCTCGCTGGTCAAAACCACGCCGAAATAGGCAACACGCTTGACGGTGGTTTCCCACACGCGAACGGTGCGTGCCATTGGCTGAACGACCCAGGAATGACAGCGCCAGAGCCCGTCTTCGGAAAGAGCATACCCCGTTGCAATAAAGCACCGCTCTTTGTTCTCATACCAGAGTCGTGCAGAATTGTAATGGCACTGGCAATCCTGACCTTTCCTCATATAGTTGCTGCCATAGAAGAATTGGCCGCGTTCAAGGATTTTGGAAGCATCTTCATCGAACATCGTCATGCAAACTTCATCCCCGCCAAAGGTGAGAATTTTGTCGTGCAGTTCCTTCATGTCACCGAGCGTCTGAGCATTGAATCCAGAAGAGGTGTTGTAAATTTGGCTTTTGGTAAGCCGCACTTTCCAATCCTCGTTCATTGGGTTCCAATGAACAGGGACCGGCATTTGGTCGGCTTCAAAAACCGGATGCTTGGCACTGTTCCAGCTCTTCATGCTGCATTCTCCTTCCGATGAGCGGCTGTGGCTTTTTGCTCTTGAGGTTTGATGACTTTGAGCAAAATACCGCAGCACTGATTCAGAGCAAAAATGCTCAAAACCAGAGTCACGATATTGGTCACGTTCAAGCTCTGTGCCAGGGCACAGACGTTCAAAAGGATTCCAAAGAGGAAAAAGACGGCGAGAAATGCAACAACGGCGTTAATTATCTTATTCATGTTCATGGTATTTTCCTTTCTGCTCACTCAATGGAGCATATCGATGATTTTTTCTACGAGTGCATCGTCTGTCACGAACTGGTTACGCCCCACAACGCCAAGGTCATTGGAGGAGAAATCCTTCATATCGGCGGCATAGCGAATCAGATTTTTGTCAGACAAAGGCTGATAGCAGCTCTTCTCTGTACAAATGTAGACACACTTGTCGTTGAGCACGTTCTGGATGTGCCCGGAACAGCCAACGCGTTTACCGTTGACGGTAATGTTGTGCAGATTGTGGGTCAGCAAAAGGTTGGTGCTTTCAGCTTCTTTTACCTTTAACTGGTTCAAGAGCTTGCGGGACAAATAGACGGTTGTTTTCATTGCGACTTTCTCCTTTTAGAAGTACTTGTAAGCGGCAGTTAAGCGTTTGCGGTACAGGTCCATCGTAGTCAGACCACCTGCATAGACTTTGCGGGAAGAGATTGCCACGTTGGTTCCCGCTTCCATATGGGAGAAGAACATCGAAAGGCAATCTTCCAAACTGTCGCTGGTAGTGAGGGTTTCATACACCGGATACGAGTATTTGGCGGCTTTGCTGTATGTGCTGTTAAGCTCATACGCGAAGAACATTACCTGTCCCGTAACGGTGTTGGGGTCATAGCCATTGCCATAACACCAGTTGAAAAGGTCTGTCTTGCGGCTGTAAGTCCATTGCAGGAGCCCATAGCCGCCATCCGAAGGGTTTTCGGCTGAAGCGTTAAGACCACTCTCCATTGTCATGCAGCCCATTACTGCAGCAGTACCGGCCTTAGAAAGACCAGCGGACCGCAGAGCTGTGTAGATTTCCAGCTCATTGTCGTCAAGATTATCTGGAATCGTTTCAGTTTTCGGCTCGGGCTCTTCGATAGCTGCTTCTGCGGTCTCAATCTGTGGTTCCGGTTCTGCAGCATCGGAAGATTCAACCTCAGCCCCAGCAGTTGTGATTTCCTCCTGTGCTTCTTCAGAGGTCTCCATCATCGGGAACGCCTCATCGAGTTCATTCACTGTTTCAATGGGAGTGGAAAACGCGACAGGTTCGGTTTTGGGAGCTATGTTTTCCTCTGCGTGTGCAGGAACAGAAAGCATAAAACCCATGCAGGCGATGATGGTAAAAATACACATCACCGCGACGACAATCAGGACATGCTTGTTCCGAAAAATGCTGTTATTATTCTTTTCGACTTTCATTTTGTGACTCCTTTTTTGTGTCTTTTCCTTGTAGCGAAAGATTGTGATTTGAGATTTGTGGTTTGTTTTGAATTCCTCCTTTTTCTGTAAACAAAAAAGGCAGGCCCATCGTGAAGATGAGTCTGCCTTGAATGAGAACAGAATTATGAATTGTACGAGCACGCAGTGTGCCAAGTAGATGTTATCTGTCGTACAACTTTTATATTATGGAATTCGCAAGGATACACAAGAGCTTTTGATGTGCTTCTTTTTCAGGCTTCGTTAAGCCACTTCTGAGTGATATCCATGAGTTGATTCTGAAATTCCGGGTCCGGCAAGGTTTTGCTGTCTGCCCAAATTGAGTTACGGACGATTGGGTAATTGTATACAATGCCGTCAACGATATAGGGCCAAAGCACCACTTCACCGCTCACAAGCCAAAGTTTCCGGATTTTGACGGGTTTTTCGTATCTTGTAAGCCAGCATTCACTGGTTACGACGGAATCCGCCACATATTTCTGCGTTTCTTCCTCGGTCAAAAGATTCGGGTCATCGTCCTTGATGTTGTACATCCGTACAATGAACGGTAACGGCATGTCCTTAGAATATTTCTTGTTCTCCCGCAGTTCAGCGAGCAGGAATTTTGAGACAAAATGCGCGATACCGATGCTGGTCAGGCAGTCATCGAGGGTGTGCCCAAGACAAATTCTTGGGATTTCCTGGTCCTCCCCTTTCATCCGATTCGTTGGTATCTGCGGGATGACATCGTCCGGCAGGTATCCGGTATCTGCCATGATGTGATAAAGAATCATTGATGTTTCCTCCTGAAATAAAAAAATAGCAGGCCCTCAAAAAAGAGAGTCTGCTTTGTTTGCACGATGAATCGTTCGTTCGAACTTGCTCCTATCGTGCGGTTGATATTTTGCTGAGTTTGCACATGCAGCCCCAACAGGCATCGTTCAGAACGTCTTGTCGTTGGGAACTTGCAGATACATCCAGGACTGTGGTGCTCGCTTAACGCCAAGCTCTCGCAGGGATACATCCAGAGATTGGATGTCAGAGACGTTCCAACCATATAGAGTGCCAGACTTATTGCCGTATGCAATCAGCTCGTTTGCGGTAAGGCAGCTGTTCTTCACGAATTGAGCGGTCTTTTCGGTCGCTTTTGTGCCAATAGCATATGCCGGGAGTTCACGCAGACAGTCGAGCGTATCGATGTCCCGGCAAACAAATGCAGCAGTTACTTTTCCGGCACCAACATCAGCTTTCGTCTCGTAGCAGAACACCACAAAAGGATAGCTGATTTCCCACGGCATGGTTTTTCGGACCTCAATGGTCTTTTCTCCGCTCAGAATCTTTTCAAGCCATTGCTTTTTGATGCTGAGAAGAACCGCTTTGTTCGAGTTGATTTCAAGGGCTTTATTAGTATTTGAATTAAGCATTGTCATGCTCCTTTCACGCTTCTTACGATTGCCACATCGGCTTCATTTTTGCTGTTGGCAAGAACCAGAGTAGGCTCAATCCAGCGAACTTCTAGGCGGTTGCGTCCCTCACCGACCCAATAATGATGCCAGTGAGCGCGGCGCACATGAGGGCGAACGCTGTGACTGCTGCCACAATGGGAAAAGCTTTCGGCACAGGTTGCATTAGCAGAACGCATTTGCTGCTCGAAGCTTTTCCCGATAACGTAACCGACATCAAAAACAAAAATAACGGCAGAACAGCAATGCCGCCCTACCGCATGAGTAATGGGTTGTGATTCATTTGATTCATTTGTTTTTTTGGAACGTTACCATTTATGGAACGGGTTCAAAAGTCCGGGACGGTATTCGTTATCGACATACATCTTGATGTCGTTATCGTCCAGGGCATCCAAAATGTTCATCCAGCATTCCGCTTCGACGCGCATTTCACCGTCCATTTTCAAGGCCCTGTCGCACTGAACTAAGTCTGCTCGAAAAGAGTTCACATAGAAGCAATCTTTTGCGGCAGCTGCGAACCTGGTAAAGCTGTTTTTGGTATTTGTGGTCATAATCTTCATCCTTTCTAAAATATTTTTCTAATCAATACATAAAAAATAAGCAGGCCCTCAAAAGAGAGTCTGCTTACAAGCGCATGACAGATTGTTAATGTTCAGTTAGGAGGTAAGTGATGGTATCTGTTATGCAATTATTATTTTAGGCGGTTCGCACATTCGTGCAAGTGGCTTTTTAACTTCGTTTGTTTTTGGGCATGGTGTTAGTCCAACCCTTAGATTTGTGCTTTTCAGAGCTGTCGCCTTTGAACATTTCGGATACTTTGCTGCCATCGTCTTCCGCATGAGCAATATATTCAGCCGCAAGAATTTCATACTGTGCGCGGGAAATCCCGGTTTGCTCTGTAAAATTTATGAATTCATGTTCAAACGCCAAACTGAGTGTTATTAAGACGCGATTGGCAAGTTCTTGCCGGAATTCATCAACGGTGCCATCAAATTTTACTGTGCTGTCGTCCTCATCATCATTTGTGAAATCATCAGCCGCAGCATTGACGGCGTCGCCAAAGAAAGTGGTCATCTCGTATGCCATATCGGAAGGACTGATGTCCGGGATACCATTTTCGTCTTTGTCGTTCAGCTTTACTTGAAGCATCCCCCGCATGATGCTGTAGCGCATCAGCAGCACTGACATCGTGCTGTTGGGTTCAAAGTTCTCAATTTCCTTCTCAAGCATTTTTTGCTTGCTTGCGACAATTTTATAGTTTGCTTTCATGTGGAACTCCTTTATTTTGTAGGTTTCCAGATTTATATGTTGACGCAGACATATTGCCAAGATTGCGGTGGGCGCTTTAACCCGAAATCAGAGAGCTTCTTGTCGAGCGGCTGCGTGCTTGCCACATTCCTTTCTTGACACCCTCCCATGGTTGAAACCGTGGGCTTTCCCGGTCTTCATTTTGTTTGATACCTCCCGAATTAGATGCTTCCAAAAGCCTCTTCAACAGCGCGGGTTGTCATGCAGATGCGTTTCTCGCTGCTGTGCTCTGCATTCCAATTCCGTGCGACATCATTTGCGGTTAGTGTTGCAGAAAAAATCTGAATACTATTTCTGTTTTCAAAAAGTTTGTTGCAGATAGCAACAGCATCTGCGCGACTCATATCCTTGAACCAAGTCTTGATGATAACTTTATAAATCAGGTCGGTTTCTGCGGCCTTGACGGCTGCTGCCATCTCTTCGTCGTCATTCAATCCGCTGCGCTGCGCACCGCCAAAAAGTGCAGCCATGTCACTTGCGATAAAGCTATCGCCATTATCCCACATCTGCTGATAAGCGTTAATGATACGCTCGGTTTCGAGCTTATTCGATTCGTTTGCTTTTGTAAGGATATCGGCATTGATGCTGTTAATAATAGTGTTAATCATTTTGTTCTTCTCCTGCTATAATTGTGTGTTTATCGGTTCTCTCTACAACTTTCATGTCGGTGTCCTCCAAATGCAAGGCAAGTCAAGCACCTTTACCATAAACTCGTCTTACGGTAGCCACCGGAACCTCACGTTTCCCTTCCGGTAGTACAAAAGTCGGCTCTATCCAGCGGACTTCCAGGCGTGTCCGGCCTTCTCCGACCCAATAATGATGCCAATGAGCACGGCGGACATGAGGTCTGACTGTACGGCCCGTGCCAGTTGCCGTAGATTTCTGATATTCTGTACCGGAAGCCAGCTGCTTTTCAAAGCTCTTCCCGATTACAAAACCGACATTATAGGTTTTGATGTTGACTCTTTTAGGAGCTGCACCAGGTTTGGAAACAAGGATGGGCCGCTTCTCTTTCGGGATTTTTACCTCTTTGATTTCTGCGTTTTTTGATGCAAGATAATAAGCGGCAGAGACCGCGATACGAAGATATGGCTCGATACCGGCGTTGAACTCCCGCTGCTTTTGCAGCTCATCCTCGCTGAGAACGCCACCCGGTACGTTTGAAATCGTGGCGTCATTGACGGTCGCGGAATCCGTTCCGTTCTGAAAAGCCTGCTCACGTGCATCGTTGTTGCGCCGGTAGGACTCAATCAGCTTCTTGCCGTTGAGACACCACTGCATACATTGACAGAGCTCGATACTGTCAAAATTGGGGTTTGCCTTGAAAGGGACAATCAGAAAGAGCGTATCCACATCGTTCGGCCCATGGGAAGCGTCGAATTCAATGTGTACGAACATCGCATCATGATGGGAACCAGCAGGAAGATTCATGACAAAGTCCCGATATGGCAGCCGCATCATGATATCGGAATAAATCGGTGCGTCCTCAGTCTCAGCCAATGTTCTGAGAAATTCCGGAGCGAAATTGTACACGGTTTTTGCTGCACGCCAATAGTTTGCGACGTATGCCATCGAGAACTGTGCGGCTAACTCCCCATCCATCGCATCGGCAGCAATCTGCCCGTTTTGAATAAGGCGGTGTCCAAGCGGAATGAATTCCTTCACATAATAATCGTAGCCCTTGTCCAGCAGCTTGTTGGCCCCAGAATTCACAAGAAACTGACTGCTTTGCTCAGCGTACCAGAGAGCGCTGTTCACGATGATATTATCCACGATATCACCTCACTGCCAACACAATTTTATTGTCCCGTCAACAAAGAGAATCTGGCTGTACTCCTCACCGTCAAGAACGATGCAGCGGTCCTCGCCGTGTTTGTGAGCGCCGGTACAATACACAGTTTTGTTATTGATAGCCGGGATAGACGGTGCCTTTGCCAAAACCAGCTGACCGCGCATTGCGCAGATATCTAAGAAAGAAATGATGTGGTCGCCCACCCCGGAAAACCTCCAATCTCGTTCACAGTGCTTTGATTTGGAAAGAACCCTCGACATGCGGCAGCGGTTCGTCGGTGACTTTCAGAACGGAGCTATCTCGGCTCTCTGTCACATATCGAATAGCTTTAAGAATTTCGTATGCCAGCTTGCTGTTGTAGGCAAGCTCAGAATTTGAAATGCCAAAGTTCCCGTTCCAGCCAATGCCCATCTTTTTGAGCTGCGGAATCAGAAGGTCACGAGCTTCGATGACTCCTACTCCATTCCAGCGTGCATCATGGTAAGCTTGCAGTCGAAGCAGGCGGAGCTTCCCGTAGTCGTAGTTGGCTGCGATGTCCAAAGACTCGAAGATGATACCAAACTGCCCCATCAAAATCCGAGAGTATGTATCCAGGGCATCGGCAACGACTTTCCAGGAAGAAGCATCTAAGCCAATCCTGTATTTATACGGAGCATCCTTTTCGGGCAGCTCCCGCGCATGATGCAGCACGTCTTCCAGAATGTCGCTGCACTTATCAGATAAGCTTTTGATAGGTGCCGTTACGTTCACAGCCGTCAGCATAGCACAAGCACTTGCAATGTTCTCCTCGCTTGCACCATAGGTTTCTCCAACTTCCTTGCAGATAGAGGAAAAATCGTTGTTGTAAAACGTTATCATAACAGCAAGAGCGTGCAGAATGAAGAAGTACTGCTTACCAGTGAATTCAATGTACATACGGCGAAAATCCTTTCATTTTCTACCCTTTCATTATACCGCGATTCGCAATTTCTCACAATGGAAAGCATCAAATGGTAACAGTTTATACATATTTTTACAAGCAAAAAAGCCGCCTCCTTATGGAACGAAGTCAGCCAGTCGGAACAATGCATCGGAATAATATCAAGGTATTTTCGATATTGTTCCGAACAGATAAATCAGTGATAAATGAAGATGCTTTTGGTTCCTGGATAGTTTCATTGTTTTGCTGTATGATTAGAGTATAACAATTATAATGATACGAAAGAGATTAAATGCGGCGAGGTACAATCAAAATGGATGTGACAATACAGACGGTTCTCCGGCTCTTTGAGCAAGGCATTCCCAGAAGAACCATTGCCAAACGTGCAGGCATCTCATTGCAGAAGGTGCGCAAAATATTGATTACTGCCGGTGCCTGGTCAGATGAAACATCAGAAAAAATCGGGAAGATGCGTTCGAGCGGTATGTCTGTTCCGGAAATTGCAGAAGAAATGGGCATGAAAACCAATACCGTTTGGAGCTATTTGCCATATAGCAAGGGCATGTACAATCAGGAATACCCGACCATTAACGCCATTCGGGTCCGAAATTCGAAGCGAAAAGCAAAAGAAAAAGCCCTCACCTGCACGGATACCGCACAGAATGAGGGCAGTGGCGCTTGCTGAAGGATTCGAACCTTCGGACAGTTTCCCATCGTCGGTTTTCTGGACCGATTCCATTAACCACTCGGACAAGCAAGCAGATGGCGCAGAGGGTGAGATTCGAACTCACATGCCGCGATTTCCGCGACGGCGGCTTAGCGAGCCGCTGCCCTACCGTTAGGCGACCTCTGCATAATGCACCTTTTAACGTAGGTGCGACGTAGTGACCCCTAGCAGACTCGAACTGCTAACTCCACGGTGAAAGCGTGGTGACTTGGACCAATTTGTCGAAGGGGCCATATTGGTGTGTCGGACTGGATTCGAACCAGCGAACCGTAACGGAACAGTTTTACAGACTGCCTGCTTTAACCTCTTGCATACCGACACATGTGGTGCTTCCGGTTGGAATCGAACCAACGGCACGCGGTTCTTCAGACCACTGCTCTACCAGCTGAGCTACAGAAGCACATGGTGACCTGCGCGGGAGTCGAACCCACAACCTTCAGTTTGAGAAACTGACGACTTGACCAATTCGTCGAGCAGGCCATATGATGCCGCATCATGCGGCGGGGATTATGCGATGACTAAGATGTCATCTATCTTGGTATCCAGCATTGCTGCCAATATCACAAGGTTATCAATGGTTGGAAGCGCGGTTCCAGCTTGCCATTTGGCAACCGCCTGTGTGGATACACCGAGGGTATCTGCCACATCTTTCACCTTGATACCTGCTGCTTTTCGCAGCGTCTTAATGTTGGCACCGGTTTTCTGAATATCGATAGTAGGAACGTTCATTTTCTTGCTGCCTTTCTGTATTGCAGGCAACAAAAAAGCTGCCTGCCGAAATCTCGACAAGCAGCTATGACATGCAGTTATCGCTTAGAAGACGCACCGCATCTGTACATGGTCTGTTTTTGCCTGTCGAGGAGTATGAGAAATAAAACTGCGTTCAAAGGACATGAACTCAGAATATTCGTAACTATACTCATACGACATGACATTAACAGTGTTGCACAGCATTTCGGGGTATCTCCTTTCGTTTCGTTCTGATATTATTATACCATGTTTTTGTGAATCTGCAATCAACTTGTGGTTTAGTTTTTTTAGTCTGTATACTATTCAAAACAAAAAGCCGCCTCTTTTGCGAGGACGGCTTTTCTTGTTGTGGCAGGGGCGACACGACTTGAACATGCAACACGCGGTTTTGGAGACCGCTGCTCTACCACTTGAGCTACACCCCTATATTTAATGCTCCAGCTGAGAGTCGAACTCAGAAATAAGCGGGACTTAAATCCGCTGCGTTTGCCAGCTTCGCCACTGGAGCATATGGCGGGTTGTGCAGGGTTTGAACCTGCGGCCTACGAATTAACGGTCCGTTGCTCTGCCAGCTGAGCTAACAACCCACAAGTGGCAGTTGTTGTACTGCCGGACATGGTGCGCTCACGGGAAGTCGAATCCCGAACCTGCCGATTAAAAGTCAGCTACTCTACCATTTGAGTTATGAGCACTTGTCGCGCATCTGCCGTGCCTTGCTTATGGGAACACAGCTTCAAGGAATCTCACTTCCGATGCGCATGGAAGTGAGTGCTGGCCGAGAATGATTGAGTTGAACAACCAATGTCAGGGCCAAAACCTGATACCTTGCCGTTTGGCGAATCCTCGAATATACAAACTGTATAACGCGAAACACTTTAATAAGCCTGACCGAATTCTATCTCGGTGGCATTAGAGTGACCTGATTTTGATTTTCTGCATCAAAAAAGCACCCATCAGGCGTTGTGCGTCTGACAGGTGCTCATATCGTGCAGAGTATGGAAAACAACCGATACTTGGATGATTTTACTCAACCATCACTGCACTATGATTTGCACAAACAGACAACACAAAACAGCCGAAGAGATTCGAATTGCTCCACAGCTCTTGCAACTTATTCTGTTTGTTCATCATAGCAGCAAACATCGTGCGTTTTTCCTTTCATCAAATTCAGTGTCTTAATTATACAATGTGTAAAAGACAAAGTCAAGGCTTTTCATAAAAATAATAGCAGGCCCATGCTTATTGTTTGTCTGGCTTCCAAGCCGCAATCCGCGCTATCGCCTCCGAAGCTGATATGCCCTCATACGAGTGCAGCTTGCCTAGAGCATCTGCCATCTTGACTTCATAGTCAGCCAAAGCCAAGTCGATGGGCACCGTGATTTCAGCATATCCGCCTGGTGCTTTCAGAACGGGTGTCCTTGTGCTTTTCCTATCAACACTCCAGTTTCTTGCCAGCAAGTAGTCGTACAGCGCATACGGATTGATAGCGTTTATACCATTCGCCGACGATAGAATCGTATATGCCCGCTTGTATTTTCTGGTTCTTTCCGCGTCTTTTTTGGTTGGAGCGTGAGGAAGCCTGGTTAAGTCCATATTGCTGCGCAGGTCCGAGAGTTTAACTTTGACAGCAATAGGGTTTTGCTGGATGTGCCAAAGATACTCGGCATACGGCATGTTCTTGCTTTGTGTCAATGCGTCCACAGCATCAGCAACTTCTTTTGGAAACCCCGTTCTGATGTCTTCTATTGTTATGGACGTATCTTCGACAGTATCATGCAGAAATGCCACAGTTTCAGCAACGGGGTCCCCTTTTACCCTTTCCGCTACAGCCGCAACGTGTGCTCGGAAATAGTCCTTTCCTGCCTTATCCTTTTGTCCAGCATGAGCCTTAATAGCCCAAGCTCTGGCTTTGGCAACCATTTCGATGTCAGACCTTTTTGTCATGGTATTTCCTCACGATGCGTGTTTTATAGTATACTTTGCCCTATTTGATATGGCAACTCATTTTCTTGTGTCACTCACAAAAACAAAAAGCCGGGAAGCCCCGGCAAAATCTGGCGGCCAGAGTGGGATTCGAACCCACGGACGTTTTTAGCGTCGCTGGTTTTCAAGACCAGTTCCTTAAATCATAAGATTTGTGCGTAGGGTACACCGTCTATAGTCGTCTGCGACTTAGGCGGCGAGGAATGCATTGACCAAGAGTATTTTTGAGGTACACTTAGCAAGTGCAAATATTCTGCGTTTTCTTTCTTTGGGGTTTAAGATACTTTAGCCCACGCAGAATGCATGGGGGTTGACGTTTTAACAATTTTAAGCTTTTTTAAGCTGGCAGATTTCTTGCCGTTTAAGGCGGCCACTTTGAATTCCACTCTTACGTTGCCTTTTTTATTAGTATGAGTACCATGTACGATAAGGGTTTCTCCGTTGAGAGAAACCAAATCGCCGGAATTGAGGGCCACCTTTTTGCGGCGTAGAGCACGGTAGCCTTTACGAATCCTCTTTCCACGGTACTTGTGCAAGTTCTCAGAATCCTTTTTATGGCTGCGGCTAATTCTTCCGTTGAAGAGTTCTTTGCCTTTTGCTTCTTTGCCGGTACGAATGTCAATATACCGCGAATCATGAAACTTTTCGAGAATGCGGTTATTGCGTTTTACCTTTTCGTAATGCTCAAACGCACAGCGGTCAACTGGATGGAAGTTTCCCATCGCATACGCATCGTTGCTATGACTCTTATCAAGATGAAGAGCAATCCGCTTTTCTTTGGTCATTGCGCCATAAGTGAATGTGACGAACGGCTTTCCAAAAGCAGCGTAAAGCTCATTAACGATTTGCCAGCGCACAGTGTTCATAAACGCTGCACCGGATAGATTTGCAAACTTTATATTTTCACCGAATCCGTAGAGTTTGCCGCCTTTTTGATGGTTGGCTGGTGTATGGCATTTTTCACATACGGTTACAAGCTCATTGAGACTATTGCCATGGCGGCCCTTCCAATAGAACATGTGATGCACGTGCAAGATAGCACCTTCGTTGGCTTTGCGCCCACAGACTTGGCAGGTGTAATTGTCGCGGTAGAATACCGCTTCCCGTAAGGATGCTAAATTGTAGCGAGGGCCTTTTTGGTAATCTGTGCTTTCCGGCGTGGCTTTGCCTTCCTCGATTGCTTTTACAAGCATCGTATCGAAAGAACCAACTTCAACGGTTGCGTGCGTAATTGGCATGACCTCGCAATACATTTTGATAACGTTGACGTTGAGCTCTTTCTTATGTTCAAGAGAAGGTGCAAGCCAGCCTTTGTCGTGTTTGCGGTTATCGAAACGCGGCTTGCGGTAACGTAGCCTGTTTCTGCGAGTACGGCGCATTTTACGACAACTGTCGTGGCAGTCTTTCTCATCCTGCAATGTATCATACTGTGCAGATACATACTCGTGAGATTGACTTTTCACACTGATGCCGATGTAGTTGTAACCGACGTCCTCACAGATTTCAATGGGTTGAATATTCGTTTCGCTGTCATATAACAGCTGGATGGTAAACGGATGATGCTTAATAATTTTTGCCTTTCCGTCTTTCAGAAGATGGCGTACCTTGCCAAGACGGATGGTCGGCATCAGACGTTCGCCATTCTTACTGAGAACACAAGCGCAAGTGCTCATGCAAGGTACTCCTTTCGTATAATAGTTGTAAATCGATAAGTCAGGGCTTGCGCCCTGTGGTCCACATCGCCAATGTTGTTATACCGTTTTAGCCTTTCGACATGACGTTCGCACTTCTCCTACCCTTAGAGATGTTTAGCGAGCCGTCCGCAGTGCTTACCACTTGTGGAGCATGAGTAAGGTGCCTGTGTTATTAGTACGCAACGTAGTTTCCTGCTGCCGGAGCAGCAGACTTAGGCTAATCAACCAGGCTTACGGGTTGCCCCGCAAGCCTCGTCTAAATCGGCGGACCGGTTTAAGCGGGGTTGTTGACTCGGACACCTGACCAAAAAAGGATGGGGCGGAGCCGAAGCCCCGCCCCAATGCAAGGAGAAAATTATCGGATATAGTCAGAGGATGGCAAATTTAGTGGATGCCCAGGGAAGCAGCATAAGCAGCTTCACGCGCGGCAACCTGTGCCTGCAGAGCAGCGATGGAAGCAGCATAGGCAGCTTCGCGCTTGTCAGCAGCAGCCTGAGCTTCAGAGGTAGAAGCGTACTGGGGTTCATTGCCAGCCAGAGTGCCAGCATAACCCTTGACGCCATCAGCACCCTTGACAGTCAGGACTTCGTGACCACAATGGTCACAGACGTAAACGTTACCCTTGCGGGTCCAGTTGTGATAGCCACAGCTGGTGCAGACGGTGTACTCATTGCCCCAGGTGCCATTGGCAATAGCGGCGGCAATTTCACCGTGCTCAGAGACTTCAACGTTCTTGCGAGGAGCGGTCGGAGTAGTGGTGGTAGTACCGTTGCCCTTGTTGGAGCCGGTAGAAGTGTTGTCCTTACCGGTGTTGTCCTTGTCGGGGGTCACAACGTCACCTTTGTCATCAGGAGTGGTGGTGCCGCTGTCGCCGGTATTGTCGCCCTTGTTGTCGCCCTTATCGTCGGGGTTGGTAACATCACCCTTGTCATTGCCCTTGTTGTCATCCTTGCCATCATCGGGAGTGGATGCAGAAGTGGCTTTCAGGGTCAGGACATTGTCGTGGATGTCGTCGCCCAGGTAGTAGAACAGGCGGTCGTGGTTCAGGCTCTTGCTGGATGCGGTGTAAGTATCACCGGAATCGGTGGTCCAGGCTTCAACGCTCTGACCGTCAACATTGCCGGGGAAAGTAGCGGTATCAGTCTCGGTCAGCACCGTGTTGCCATCAATCTGATAGTTGATGGTGATGGAACGCGGATTACCTTCGGCCGCATAGCAGGAAGTGATGCCGTCAGCGGTGAACCACTGGTCAACTGCATCGTACGGCAGAGTGTCACCAGGATAATAGTTGTAGGTGTAACCGCCGTGGCCCTGCAGGGTAATCCAGTAGCCGTAGTCATACTGGCTTGCCGGGAACGTCATAGAGCCGCCCGGAGCCAGGTCCTGGGAAGAACCGTTGCTGAAAGAGAAATGATAGGTGTCACCGGTGGCTGCGAATGCTGCTACAGGCAGACAAGTTGCCATCATACCGGCTGCTGCAATCCCTGCGATTGCTTTGATGATTTTCTGATTACTCATGCTGTGTACTCCTTTGCTTTTTTGATTTTTTCGTCTATTTATCTGCATTTATTCAGATACCGATTCGGAGAGAAATCAGCCGCAGTATTGCTGCGTTGCCCACCATCTGCCACGTGGAGGCTTTCTCATAGATGGTTGACGAAGCAGATATGTGCTTCGCCAGTGCCGCAACCGTCTTCGCCACTCGACACAATTTCGGTTTGAATTTATCCCCGTAAAATCGCATGTCCATGCTGCGCGGAGAGGATAAAATTCTTCGTGGTATGGTTTCGGAGTTCCGCGCCTGATTGGCCGTACTACACGCAATGCAGTACAATACCCCAGATACCTTTGGCGAAAGGAAGCGAAAGGGTATCTGGATGGAGAAGGGAGATGGCCTCGAACCATCGATACCCTGCTTTGCGGCAGGTGCTTTATCCAGCTAAGCTATCCCTCCATGATGGCGGGTCAAGCCCGCCAAATAGCTTTACGCAAACTGGAAGTCGCCGTACTGAGTCACGGCGCGTTCCAGGCGCAGAGGAATGGTTTTTGTGCTCTTCTGGGTGATGTCCTCGCGTGCTACCTGAGCTTCACTCACGCCAGCCGCCTGCAGGACTTCATACAGATTGGAAGGACCGGTGCCAGCATAACCGCAGGTCAAGCCATTGACCTGAAGCGTGAAGCCGTGCAGATGCGGTGCCAAACCCGGTACGAAATCAAGTTCAACAATGACCTCGTCGCTCTTGTCGTTTACACGGTTGACAGCGATGGCGCGGATGTTCCGGTTGCCAAACATCATAATCAGCTTTTTTGCTGCTGCAGCGGTTTCTATGGTAGTCGTACCTTCAACATTGATAATTGCCTGTTCCATAAGTTTCATCTCCTTTCTATTTATTGTTTCATCGGGTAATGGGGCTAATAGTCAGATTTGAACTGACGGCCTGCTGATTACGAATCAGCTGCTCTACCAACTGAGCTACACTAGCACGGCAGGGTGTTTTATGCTGGTTATCACCCCTTCAGCGAGGAAGCCAACCCCGCGTCCAGCACCATTCGGCAGCCACGCCGACGAAGTCTGTATTGTACCCTCTCCGCCGTTTTCCGGTCTCATTCGCGACTGACACCGGGACTTTCGGATACTCTCAGGCACAGCACCTGTTTGCCGATTCTTTTATAGGCTGTCCATTGGCATTCGACAGCGGACCACATGTGGACCATGCTCACCAGTTTAACGTCGTGGTGTACGGTGACTGCGACGTGTGGAGCAAGTAGCGGGGGTCGAACCCGCATCTCCGCCTTGGAGGGGCGGAGTATTAGCCGTTATACGATACCTGCATAAGATTGCGGGTGAACCCTCACTTAGCCCCGCCATGACATCCGTTTAGTAGGTCGTCATCCCCGGATGTCATCTTCACACCACCTGACAATCTTGCGAACCTCATCGTTGACGATACGCGAGAATCCAAGAAAGCGCTTGGGTGTTGGTCAACTTCAAATTTTGAGCCCTGTCGTTGATTCCCTGTCAAATCGGGTTAACGGTTGTCGTTGGGCTGTGTGTGAGACTGCGGCGAAACTTACCAGTTGCCGTGCAGCAATCTCGCCTTTACGGCTGTGTCGCGTCTGGATGCGCCCCGACTTGACGGGGATGCTCGTACGTTTGCATGCTTCTAAGACATTCGTCAGCAGCCGCAAGAGCCGCTGTCCGCCACCCGCCACGAGGAGGCCGCCTTAATGGGTGGCATGCTGTCCGCCAGATGTTGTGTATAGCATCGTATCATGTGACTTCGATACATCCAACGGATAGCGTCTGGAGCTGGAAATCGGACTTGAACCGATGACCGACTGATTACAAATCAGTTGCTCTACCAGCTGAGCTAAATCAGCAAATACAAACATTAGCCAGATGCCCGGAACACGGAAGCATCTGTTGCCCACCGTCCGCCGCGTGGAGGCTGTTTGCTTGGACGGCTGGCGCGGAGTTACCCGCGCCAAATGGGAAATAAAGAGGTATGAAAGGAAGGATATTACTATGAAACGGATGATTTTCACGCTTCACCTGTGTCAGCTCAAATGAAGCCATGCGACCAAGATTGGGGAAAGGAAAACCTTGATGTCTCAGGAGCCGTTCCTCTTCCTGAGAACAATTGTATTATACCATATATGTGGTATTCGGTCAATGAAAAGACACAATATATAGTGTCTAAATTGTAAACAAACATTAAGATACCACTATATCTAGTGGTTGGGGCAAGCGCATCACAAATGCCTTGTGGTTCCGGCAGATTGCAGGAAATTCAGCAAATCTTTGGCCGAGCTGACCTGTGAAACCACTGCGCCGCTCTTTGCGTATAGGTCAGCAATGGAATCGCCCTGTCCCCATTCGTCCCGTGGTTCGGGGTTCAGAACGAAGAAGTTGGATGCTCGCTTAGAAAGCCATTCTACATCTTCCACACTGGAATAGTTCCTGTTGTTTCGACAGTCACCCAGCATAACGATAGTAGTATCCTTGTTGATGATTCCGGTATTATCGTAGCGCAGTTCTTTGAGAGGCACACCGTAGTTTGAGTAGATACCTCGGCTGGGGACATTCTTGTTGATACTTTCCACAGCAGCTGTTACATTCTCGTTTGAGAAATAACGGTCAACAGGAACTAAGTGATTCACAAAAACGAACAGGTGGCAGCCGCCGGGAAAAACTTCCCGCATCAAACCCATATATGTCAGAGCGAGAGAAGTCATAGCGCGGCAAGACCCGGATATATCTGCCAGCATCACGACATTTGCTTTGGACTTTATCGGCTTTTTGTAGTACAGTCGTGTAATCTCGCCATCACACTGGACGGATTTCTCAATCGTCTTTTTGACGTCGATTTGCTTCTTTTGCTGGGTTATGTACAGCTTACGAAGCTTTTGGCGGAAAGTCTTGGCGTTCGTGCGGATATAAGTGAGGACCTTCTCGATATTGACGCGGGACAACTGGGTGACATCCTCGTTAAGAAGTTTGTCGGTGTCGTTCTTGGTCCTGACAGCGTTGTGACCGCCCTTGAAGACATCCCGATGATTCACCGACTGGTTTTTGAGAATGCTTTGCCGCTGCTTCTCCTCTATCGCCTTTTGTGCATCTGATAAGATATCATCGTATGCCGAGACCTTTTTCTGACACTCGCGCAGTTCCCGCTCATACTGGGACACTTTATCGTGCATCTGGTTCAGCTTATTATTTTCCTTGTCGTATTCGCGGCACGCATCGCGGTATTGCTGCTTGGTTTTCTTGACGGCTTCCTTCGCCTTTCTGACCCGTTCATCGTCCTCAATGCCCGATTGTGTACGCTTGACAGACTTGCTCAATGCCTGAAATACCTGTGCAAGGGAGATAAAAGCCTTGTACAAGTCGGGCTCTTTGGCTTTTCGCGCCAAGACAGCCGCAGACATGACAGATTTTTGCGCCACTGTGATAGATTGCGTTGTGGCTTCACGAACCAAATCATGCAGTTTCTGTTCGGAAATACCGTAACAGGCGATGTCGCCGTCTGCGAGGGCTTTGCATTGCTTGAGCAACTTTTCAAATTCCTGAATTAAATCCAGATTACCGGAAAGGACTGCTTCCGTCACAGCCGCCTGATACCGGATATCGGCATCCAGAGTCGCCAAACGCTTGCCCTGTACATCATCCACGATATCGGAAACAAGCTGTTCCTGCTTGCGAATTTCGTCACTGCTGGGCTTAGAATTGCGCTGCTTCTCAACTTCCTGTGCCGCCCGTTCACGGCTCGTGCGGGTCTTGCGAAGAAACTCATCCAGAGCGTCGTCCGTCATATTCAGAAACGAGGCAATGCTTTTGTTCGGCTTCTTAGGCGTTTTCGGTATAGCCGGTATACTCGTATAGTGCAGAAACCGCTTGCAGAATACTGCCTCAAAGACATCGCATTCCTCTTTCGTGTGGCATAAAGCCCCCTGCATCGTATACAGAACATCCTCGACATCCAAGGGGTCAGAGATATGCTTGATACCGTTCATGGCTTCTGCCATCGAGAAAGTGAATCCGTATTCCTTCAAAAGTTCATTAAAGAACGGCGTATACATCCCGACATACGAAGCTACGGGATTAGACATTGTATTGGACATACAGGTCTCCGTCAGATATTCTGCAATGCACGCATTGCGGTTTTCTCATCCGCGTGGTCCTTGACCAGCGAGCCGATGGAATACGGGATGGCATCCGTCACATCTTTTGCCGTCTTGCAGCAGAAGGTCTGAATCAGGCAGTTTGCCCATTCAATGCCCTCGCTGATAGAGATGGCGTGACGTAAATCGGTTTTCTGGAGCCGGTCGATAACAGACGCAACCGTATTCACGAACTCATCCGATGCCGAGACATTCGCGCAGATGATTTTCTTGATTTCCTCTAAGGTCTTGTGCTCGATGTACAAGTATGAACACCGGCGCAGCATGGGTTGAGAGAGTTCCCGATAATTGTTCGAGGTAAGGAATACAATAGGACGGTCTTCCTGCGCACACTGAATTGTGCCGTATTCCGGGATGGTGATAGCAAAATCCGAGAGCATTTCAAGGAGCGCATGCTCGATTTCGGGTTCTGTCTTATCGATTTCATCGATGAGGAGAACTTTCCGACCTTTCATCGTCAATGCTTCAATGACAGGGCGTTTCAGAAGAAAATCAGGACCATAGAACTCGGTGTTCTGTGCTACAGCCTTGATGCTCTCGTTCACAGACAGGTCTTTGAGGCTCTCGTTGAGTTTATCCCGAATCGCAGACACGACCAGAAGCTGACGCTGGTAGTCGTAGTCATACAGAATTTTATCTGCCGTAATGCCTTCATGGCAGGAAACGCGAATCAGAGGGATGTTCAGCATGGCGGAGACAGCTTTAGCAAGGCTCGTCTTACCCACACCAGGGTCACCCTCAATGAGCAGCGGGGACGAATCGTCACGCAATGCGTTAAGGATGGCATAGGCGATTTTCCGGTTCGGGAAATACCCGTTTTCGGAAAGCATTGTTTCTATATCGTTAGCAGTATAAGTATACATTACGCTTTCTCCTTAACTTCTTTTTGGAGCGACTTTAACAGTTTCACACAACCCGCACAGTCGCTGATAAGGATGTCGGCAAACATCCGGTCTGCGTCATTGAGCAGCATATAGACATCACGGAAATATTCTTTCGCGAACAGCAGTTTTCGCACAGTCTGCGGCTGGGTTTCGAGGCACGAGATGACTGCAAATGCGTCCTCTTCCGTTTTGGCGGTCTTGCATTTCTCGGTCAGTATCCGATACTGGGCATCTTTCGTCAGGTACTTAAAATCTTCCAAGGACGGCTGCATAGCATCTGCGGAGTCATTTTTGTACATTGCGGCGATGACTCTCATCAGATACGGGGATGACGGCCAGAATACCTCGAAATAACCATAGTAGTTCTTAACTGTGTCCGTCCTGAAAAGCGAAACGCAGGCATCGTCAGCGAGATTCAGCCGCATTTTGAGAAAGCTGTCGAGTTTTTCCTGTACTGCACCTTTCTTGTAATCGGTGCTGTAGGACTCTCCGAATTTTGTATACAAATCGGTGCGGGAATAACGGTAATCGGTGAGATTGCCGAAGAAGTTACAGAACTGATAGCCGAGAGCGCCAAACTGTGCCTTAATTTGCTCGTAGACGGCATGGATGTTATCGGCACCATTGACTGTCAAATAATACGCAATATCATCCGAGCCTGCGCTGTAAAGCATCGTGCTGCATGATAGAGGAATTCGCGTTTTGCTGGTCTCGATATCAGTCTTGAGCCTCTTATCGAGGCACCGATATACCTTTGCAATTTCAGCGTCGGTATTTGCATCGATGAGTTTCGCATCGCAACGCAGACTATCCTTGCCTCGGTTCTCGGAATCGAACACGATGCGGTAATCGATACTGCATTTTGCGCTGTTGTCGTGCCCGTAGAGTTTATCGAGCATCCATCCAGCGGAAATATCGAGAAATTCGGTTAGCGGCGAATATGTAAGATAAACACACTCGGACAGTTTTCCGTCTGCATTGATGCAGATGGTCACAAGGTCAGCTACTTCAAAGTAGGCAATTTCCTTGTTCTCGCCAGTAAAAATCGGATTGGAGACGGTATATGCAAGCGCTTCATCCAACGCCTTATAGCTGGTCAAGATACTGCCGTTCAGCGTAATGCCGTCTTTCGTATAGGTCTTTGTTACCGGCTCTTTTGCCAAGCAGACATTGGATACGAAATCATGAATAGGCGACCCCGGTATGACAGCATAGCGCTTCTGTTCCGCGATAGCAGGGGTGACATTTTTCTGCATATTATCCCTGTATCGCTCCTGCAGCTCAGAATCCGTGAGACCAAAAGGAACTTCCAGTGCAAAGGTCCGTCTGCTGCCATCATTGAAGGCAACGGCACTATAAAGCGTAGCCTTCTGTACTTTTGTCGGCTCCGTGCGAACCTTGATATCCGTGATGATGACAGAAGGTATCTGATACTTCCCTATCGTTAAAACCGACTCGTTTTGCGCATTGCCGAGAATCTCTTTTGCGATGTTCTCTAAAGCTGCCAAATCGTGGCTGTCAGCAAACGCTTTCGCATTATGTCTTTGGAGGGTCGTGCTCTTCATATAAAGCGAATCGAACAATTGTTTGCTGACGACGCCCTTATACGATACATGCGGCGAAACCTGTTCGCGGGTCGTAGCATCGTCAATGGTGAGAATGAGGTATGCGTTTCTTTCATCATTGCTGGAAGATACCGATACTTCGTCCTTTGTAATACCGGGAATCGCTGCTGCCGCATCATCCATCAGCTTGTCGTAAAACTCCTGCGTAAACCGAGGACGCAGCTTCTCTACCATGAAACCCACGATGTCGTTTTTACTGCTGATGTGTTTGCCGTTCGGCAGATACCATTGCCGGGCTTTCTTTTTCTTTGACACGCCCTTAATGGTCAAATGAAATCCGGCAGCATAAAAATCCGTCATCAATTCCTTGCCGAACAATGTGCAGACTTCCTCTGTCATGGTGGATACGATTTCCGGGACGGGAGGCGGCGGCTTGATTTTGGATTTCTTGCCCCCGTTTACGCTATATCCCTCGAAATATACTCCCTGCTTTTGGAGAGGCTTCAGGAAATCCATGGCGGAGGTAACGCGCTTGCCGCTATCGAGATAAAACCGCGTATCGCCGGAAGGTACGATGCGCATGATGAGATAGTTACCTTTCTCAAAAAACGCCTTGAGTATTTCTTTGCTGTAGACATTTCTAAGCTGTTCCGGAACATCCTCCATGGAGCGAATAATAGTTTCTTGTAAAACCGGATTGGTCATAATCATTCCTCTTGGTCTGCGACATAATCTGCCTTAGCTTTTTCGAGTTCTGCCCGCATTCTCTCTATATTTACGAGTTCGAACGGACAACGCTGCCTGTGCTGCCAGACGGATGGTATCGGCAGGTAGCAATCCTCGCTCACATACTCGTCCGAGCCGGGGATTCTGAATCCAAACGAGAATACATATTTACGAGTGTTGTCGCCCCAGTCGCGGTAAGCTTTGTATGCCTCCCTAAAGTCGTAGCCGAAAACTCTGAACACATCGGAAAATTCTTTCTCTCTTTGGAGATACACCTTGATGGATTCCGGATTATCGAAATCGTTAAAGTATTCGACGATAAGGTTTCGACCATGCTTGATAGACCATGCGGGGAAACTGCCTGTACCGCCTATATCCTCTACACAAACATCTTCCCCCGTTCGTTCTTTGACGGCTTTTTCGAAGTTACTGATTGCAGTTTCATAGTCGGGAAGGTTTTCAGCTTTCTTTTCGAAAATCTTTTCCTTAAACTTTTTCGCGGCATCGCTTTCATTATCAAATATTGAGAATTCGATGCTTTCGACATCCGCTTCCGCAGAGGTATAGTCGTCTCGGTCAAACAGCACCAGATATTTATTGCCGATTTTGGAGAAAATGACCGTATCACTGGTCATCATGTCGCTGTCAACATCTGCGTACGCTGCATTGATGTCCTCATAGCCAACATCTTCGATTTCCAGAGCGTTATCGTATATTTCGCTGAAAAGATTATCCTCCGTCAGTGAAGGTTCAATTTCCCGCATCGCGTCAAGAAACGTCTTTTTCGGCGTGCGATTTTTGTTTTTATGCTTGCTCATAACGATTCCTTTTCAAAAAAGTGCGCTATTTATCCGCTTCTGCCGGAAACACCTCGTACACGCTGACATACAGCATCCCCGGCTTGTAGTCAGCGTACTCAACCGAGCGCTTTTGGTCGTATACTTTCACGTCTGAGTCATCGTCCGCCGTGAGCCAAAGATACTTGACGTGCTCAGCATAGCGCGGGTCTTCGATACGATAGCTCTGCCCCTCTTTGATTTTCAAATGACGTGCATTTGCTTGGGCACGCGAAAACTCAACGAATGCGCCGTAGTCGCCAATCACGATTCGGTTATACCCGCTGGCAATGACCGTGCCGCTTCTGGTTTCGAGTTTGGTCGTATCGCCGGACATATTGCACCATTCCGGCAGCGCTTCTTCGACCTCCGCTCGTACATCCTTGAAGAAAGTTCGCGGGATGGGTTTATACTTGTATTCGTCGGCAAGCTGCTCCTGATATTTGAGCATCCGAGCGCCGGTTTCTGAAATTTTATGCTTCATGACTAATCCAACCATTCTTTTTCTCGCTGGTCGTACTCAGCGACTTCTCGTTTTACGGTTTTGCCGTCTTTCTTATATACAGTGATACGTTGTGCATAGTTCACCGTGTGCTTTTGTAGCTGTTGCAGAGCTTCTTCCTCTGAGCTTGTTTTTGTAACTCCGCGATAGGAACCACCAGAGCCTAAGATTTCGGGTTCGTACCAACCTGTCTCATAATGCACAGTCTGTTTGACTGCTTCATCCAGAACAACTTTCCCCTGCTCACCGTAGTCACCCGTATAGCTGCTTCGGATGATTCGTGCGGCACGGTCGTTCTCCTGCTCTTCGTAGGCTTTTACAATAAAATCGACGTAAGTTTTGAACTTCTGCTCGTCACCTTCACGATGCGCTTCAATGAGTTTCCCAATCGTGACAACGTTGATTTGGTTCATGCTTTTTTCTCTCTTTCTACTACAATTATACTCTTCCGATAAACTGAAATGTGATTTCTTGACGATTGTTAGCGAAAAATTCATAATTTGAAAGGGCAAAAGCTGAACGTTGGAACGTCTGAATCAGGGCTTTCAACCTGGTATTTGATGACTCTTTTTTGTGCCCCTAAAGCCTTGTATGTCTGCTCAGCATTCACGCATAAGCCGTTGGCAAAGAAGAGAGTGGAACCATTGCGTTCACTGATATTTTCGGCAGAATACATTTTTGGCTTTCTGATTCCGGGGTCGAGATGGATTCCACCGCGCATCAGCTTTTCAGCATAGAACCAGACATCAACGCGGGAGAAAATGTAAAGCAGCTGCGTGGTTCTGAAATAATAGAGAATCTGGTCCGCACCACTCCTGTATACCCAGCCCGGGGTGTGCCATAAAGGGTCGATGCCATCCCGATACCGCCGCGCCACCCGTTGTTCGTTCAGAGCGTCAGGCACCATGGAGAAGTAGTCCACCGAGGTTTCCAGGTAGAAATTTCCGGTATTGTGACTGTCCACTTTCGCTTCCAGGCCAAAGGTCTTACCATTCTTCTTCCAGACAATGAAATCGGTATCTTTGTCTTGATATGATTTATCCTGAGTCACGTCATCGTAATGGCTAATGCCATGATTCACTTTGATAATCGGGTCGTTAAGGAATTTGCGAGCCAAGTCTTCTCCGAATTTTCCCTCATCAAGCTGCTTTGACATCTTAAACTGACGAGGGCTTTCTTCCCAGGCTATCATACTTTTACACGGCATCTGCCGAATTTTTAGGCAGCTGCGATACGATATGTGCAACGATACGTTCTGTACAGGCATTGACAACGGCGCTGGCCGTCCGCTGTTCACGCAGCGAATGGCAGAGTTCGTCGAGTTCGGATTCCGTGAAGGGATAGTCTGCCGAAGCAAGGAACTTCTTGCACAGTTCTTTCATGTCATCGTCGCCTAAAGGCTTGACGCGGTGTTTGAAAGTGAATCGGCGAATGAGGGCTTCGTCAAGGTTATCGGCGCGGTTTGTAGTGCCAATGAGAATGACGTCATTCGGGAGCCGGTCAAGTTCCTGCATCAATGCGATGGTGACGCGGCTCATTTCAGCGACATCATCGCGGCTGCCACGGCACATTCCGATGGCATCAATTTCATCAACACAAAGAACACAAGGCGTGCGCTTTGCGTAATCGAACACTCTGCCGATGTTCTGCTGTGTCCGGCCAAGAGCAGAATTGACAAGGCCAGAAAATTTCAGGAAAACAAACGGTAAATTCGCCTTGTGTGCAATGTAGCGGGCCAATTCAGTCTTACCAACACCAGGAAGGCCCGTCAAAAGCAAAGAGCAAGTATAGTGGATGCCAAGCTCCTTGATGGCTAAAGCTGCTTTTCTGGTGGCCAAGAGCTTGTTGATGACTGTTTCTTCCTCCTCGCGGAGCAGGAACCGGCTTTCCGGGAAATTTGTAGCGTCCTCCGCAATCAAGAGACTTTCCAGGTTGGCAGGCAGCTGAATGAGTTCCGGTTTCAAAAGATTCAGCTTTTTGAGTTCAGCCTCCTTAAACCGGGCATCTTTTTCAGGGACATTCTTTTCAAGCATGATTCGGCACTGAGTCTGTGCATTTCGGATGTCGCCATCCACCACAAATCGAATCAAATTCCGTACGTCATCGGTCATTGTTATTTTCCTCCAAAAAAGAAAAGGCCGCCAAATGGCAGCCTGTTAATGTGATGCAATATTCTGATTTTTGTTTCTACTGCAAATAGTGTTTACCGTCGAAACAGAGAGATTATATTCAGTGGCAAGCGCCTGCACCTTCTCGCCTTCCCTGTGGCGTTTAGCAATCAGTGCATTACGTTCCGTGTTTTTTCGCGGACGGCCGCGTTTCTGTAAAATTCCAGCTCTGACATTTTCCTGATGAAACGTTTCATAAATCGCCGTTTTAGAGATTCCGTATTCTTTGGCAATAGTGCTGACCGAGACCCCTCTTTCGATTTTGCTTCGAATATCGGAATTCCTTTGATTGGTCTTGTCTTTCAGCGCCTTGTGATAGTATTCCTGACAGGTTTTTCCAATTTGGCGCATGTCCTTGTAAAGAGTGGATTTTGAAATACCGTATTTCTCACAGATGTCTTTTGAGGACGTTCCTGCCTCATAATCCGCAAGAATCGCCTTGCGCCTTTCATCCAACTTTTTGGAATTTGTATGTAAATGCCCTGCAAGGACGGTACGGACACTGCTTCGAGACAAAAAGTATTTTTTGGCGATTTCCTTATCAGTCATTCCGGCTTTCGCATCTTCCAACATAGCCGCATTGCGAACTTTCGTGGCAGCAGACTGCTTTTTCTTGTTCTTCTTAATCGTAGCTTGAGCGTATTCAGAAACAGTATAGTAGCACTGCTGATAAGTCACGCCATGCTTTTTTGCGATTTCAGCAACCGTCATCCCGGCTTTCGCATCTTGAATCATAGCTTCGTCGAGAGGTGCTCTTTTTGCTTTCTTTGCAAGATTCTTTTCTTTTGCTAGGTCTCTCACCATGGCATAGCAATAAGAGCTTGAAAAATACGTTTCCTTGGCGATTTCCTTGACAGTTTTGCCAGAAAGATACATTTCCCGGACTTTTTCTCGGTCTTCTTTGACCTGCTGCTTCGCAACATCTTTCTTTGATGCAGCCATGCAATTATTCCTCACTTTGACAACTTTTACTTTTCCCTGGGCCTGGACTATACCGCTTCATGGCGCGATATACGCTTCCCTTTTTGAGCCCGTATTCTTCCGCAAGCTCTTTGACAGAAACGCCGTTTTTGTATTTCCTGACCATCTCGGCGTTTCTTTTCTTGCCAGTCTCGATACGGTTTTGGCTGTGGATTTGTCGGCCATTCTTTCCGTGCGCATGAAGAATCCGATAAAAGAGCGTTCCACTGATGCCGTATTTTTCCTGGAGCTCCGGAGATTTTGCGCCCATCTCATATTCATGAATCATCTGGGTTTGCCAGGCTTTCTTCTTTGCTTTCCTCTGCCGGGCCTGTTCTTTGTAAAAGTCCTTCAGACTATATCGGACAGTAGAAACACAAATTTGATACTTTTCGGCCAGCTGTTCCTGGGACATACCGTTCTTGGCATCCTCCAGCATCTTTTCATTTCGCGCCCTGACTTTGTCATGAGTTAGACACACGTGGGTAATCTTGTTAATCGGCATTTTCGCTATTCTCCTTAGCTCTGGCTTTTACGTTATACTGGTAAATCCCATTTTGATGAAGGATAAGATAACCTAGTGAAGGGCTGATATTTACCTCCCTGCTCAACTCGATAATCGATTTTTGAGGATTTTTTGTGTAAGCATCAAGAAAAGTTTGGTTCCGCATCTTTTTCTCTTTTTTGAGAGCCGTTTCAATATGATTGTATTTTTGGCTTTCGTACTCTCCGCTCGAATGCAAGATTGCATAAATACGCTGCATGGAAATGCCGTACATCTTGCCCAATTCTCTGGCCGTCATACCGCCTTTATACTGTTTAACAATTTGCTCATTTCGAGTGGTAAGTCTCTTCCTCTTTTTTTCAAAATAACGAGGCGGCTCCTGCGTACCTTTTAGAATCTTGTAGCACATCGTTTCTGAAAGATTATATTCCCTCGCGATTTCTAAAATCGGCTTTCCATTTTTGTAATCTTCGATGATGCTTTTATTGCGGTTCATGCGTTCTTCTTTGTTTGACATAAAGCCTCCGATAAAAAGAAAGAGCAGGTTCAAAACTGAGCCCGCCCTAGCCTTTCGGTCGGATTTTGCCCGACCAACGATGTTTTTTGATGCCTTTCGTTCTATATTTTGTATTATATGCAATTCGCACAGATGCACAATGTTTTTCTTTCTGGTAATTTATGGTAAGTGTTGTGCAAAAAAATAAGACCACCACCCTTTTTGGGGCAGTGGTCTTGATTGCTATTGCTTTTGAAAATCAATCCAGTAGTTTTCCGGCCTTGTATGAGTGGTACAAATAGCTCGGATTACAATAGTAAGTTGCAGTATTAAAATCTGAGATGTCATCGCTAATGAACGAGGAAAATACATCAATTACATCCTGGACACTAGGAGTGCTAGTACAGTCAAAGATGATGCGCTGGTACACTTTTCCGATATCTGTATAAGATGGAACCTTGTAATGGCAGTTAGACACCGTATCATACGTTCCTTCCGGCACAGGAAAAAGCTCACAAATTTCATCGGCAGATTGCTCAAAGCTCTGGCAGTGAAACACATCCGCTGAGTCGAGAATTGCCTTGACTCCGTTTGTGCCAAGAGCAGAAACCACATCCTTGCGATGATTCCTCGTAACGCGGCCGATATATTCAATCAGGCTGCAGGTATAAAAGACATCGTTTTTGCTGTAGGTTGCAGTTTCAGTCATACTTCAATCGCCTCCTTAAAAGAGAGACATTTCAAAGCGACTTCCGTGTGAAAGCTGATTTGATGCGTGGGATGCTTGAATTTTGCCAACGCCCAAAAAGCTTCACGGCTAATATCACCGCTTAGAAAGTCGTTGACGTAGTTCCAAATGGTGTCATCCGCCATGGGTCCTTCCACAATATCATAGTCATGATGTTTGCCCGAACGACATATAGCAATAAAATCAAGCCACTCATCACTCATTTCGGGGAATTTCTTAATATTTAGCATAGGAGATTCTGTATATTCAAACACGTTGACAATACCACGAGACCTGCCTTTTTTTGACCAGCGAGCGGCTTGTTCGTAGTTGCTAGTGCAATAGAATCCCCATGAAAAATCTTTGGCGTACCTTGTTTTTCTGACCTCAGGGTTGCGGACTATTACATCGCTGCCATGATACAGAACCATTATTATCACTTCCTTGCATATATTATACTTGTTTTTATGTGTTAACACAATCATTTCGTATGATTTTGGTTCCTACGCTTTTTGCTGAAAGAACCCGAATCAAAGTTTCGTTCTAGGAGTATCAGCTGTTCGATTCACCCGGCAGCCACTGCTGAGGATAAGCGCGAAGCAGATTTTTCGGTACGCAGTCATTCAGAGCGGAATTCTCAGCAAGAGCCATATCAATGATGTAGTAATCATTGCCGTTGCGCATTACATCGACGCTCCACTGCCCTGTCAACTCAATGCGAGGAATAACCTTCTTCAGCTCAGCCAGAACAGTTTGAACGCTTTCGTGGTAACGCTGGTTCAGAATGTCTTCATGCATCTTGTAGACAACATAATCATGGCGTTCCTGTGGGCTGCTGACTTTTTTGAATTCGTTCTTCATAACATCGCTGCGCCAATAAGGACTTGCGCCAAGGATTTCCTTTGTATCAAAATCCACAAACACGCGATATTCAGTGTGCAGCGGCAAACCGTTGTAGATGGTGGGGTTATTTTCTTTGTCCTTGATGTATTCTCTGACGACCCACTCGTTCGTGGTGTTCGCGCCGTAGAAGCAGCGATTGTTCAGAGGGGATGCCATCGAGCATGTCAGATGATTCAAAAACAAGAAATACTCGCCCATCTCATTGATTTCCTTCGGGTTATGGATATGAGCGTTGCGGAATTCGTATTTGGAAGAATACGTGCCCGTTTTGATAAAATAGTCTTCGTATCCATCAAGATGGAAGACTTTCTGGCAATAACGGTTCACGATTTCCTTTGTAACGGGATTCAACGTCTCGAAACCAAGGCGGGTAAGCTGCAGCATGGTGATAGGTACGCGAAGAATTTTTGTGTCCGGAACCTTGAAAAATGCGCTGCCGTACAATCCCTCTACCAGAGGAGGAAACCAGAAGCCCATAGAGTTGGGGTTCATCTCAAGCATCTGATAAGTGAAGTCATCAAGGTCGAGGATGTCAAGACCTTGACGGAACATGTTGTAGTAGAACATTTTTGTGCTGTCGTTCTTTGCATTCTTGTAGCCTGCGTAGTTTTGAAGCAATTCCTTGTACGACGGCTCAGAAATGTCAATCTTCATCAACTTTCCGGTGAGCTGCGGACGGAGTTCTTCGGGGTAGCGTTTCAACTCCTCGTTTGTAACCTCTGTCATAAAGTCGCGGTTGGCAGAGTATGTCACATAATAGCCACCGCGTTCCGCGTTGTAGATGTACAGACGCGTTTCAAGCACCAGTTCTGTGACGATGCGGTCAATGAGCGAATTGAGTTCCGGTGGGAAGTAGACCTTTTTGTCGAGAATTGCTTTGACTGTAGCTGTATCCCACTGGAGCATATTTTCATGCAGCTCTCCGCTTTCAAGAACCTGTGTCTTATAGACCTCATCAAAGGTTTTGAGGGCATCAGGGTCAGTTTTGAGCATTGCTGCAAGCTCCTCATAAGAAAACGGCTTATCTTTCTTATCGGTTAAGATGGCGCTGATTTGTTCAAACATGTCTTTTGTTTCAGTCATTTGTGGTCTCCTTTTCTAAAAAAGCCACCGTTTCTGTAGGAAAACAGTGGCAATGTATAAGTGATATGGTTTAGCTTGCAATGTACAACTCGCTGTTGGAAATGTTTTCCAGCCAGTTTTTGTTCATTACATTACCAAAACGATATTTCTTCTGCGACTTGTAGGACCAATCGCAGCCGGAAATGACATCACCGATGGCGTTCAAGTACAGCTCGCCGCTGTAAAAGTCGATATCGCCGGTTTTGTTGAATTCGTATTCGAGCTTGTCTACATGAGGTTCACGCTTCTTATAGATATTCGAATCGAGATTCTTAGCACGCCCTTCGTTCAGTAAATAAGCCAGATGGAAGTCCGTTACCTTATCGTTACGGTTATATTTCAAGCCACTAAGGATACTTTCACTTTCATATGGGATTGCTTCGTGGAAGTTATCACTGCTGATGCAAAGACCGCACATATAGTCATCTTTTTCATCGCAGTAGGCCCACCACTCCAGACTCGCCATAGCAAGGTCAGCCATCTTATCGACAGCTTTTCCGTTAGCGACCATGTAAAAGCTTCCAACGGCGATACCGCGCTCTTTGACAGCTTTCAAGGTGTATCGAATTGCCGGTATATTCAGAGAGATTTCCCCACCGGTAAAGGTAAGAGAGCTGATATAAGCTCCCTTCTCAAAGTTGTCGAGAAAAGCATCGATGTACTTCTCCTGAATATCGATGCTTTCGGCATCTCCGCGCAGGCAGTGCGCACAGCACATATTGCATCGGCGCGTAACTTCTATGAATACGTTGTTTGCGCTATAAATACGCATTTTTTCATGCCCTTTCTGTTATTCTTCCTCGCAATCCTCGTAGTCGTCCATGAAGTTCTCGTTGCGGTCGACGACAACATTCACATCCGGCGGAGCGATTTTAGTCAGACCATAGTTCAAGAAGAACGAGCCGGGAATGTCATCGACATCGCCCCAGTTCCAGCAACCACAGTTGATTTCCAGCTGTCGTTTGCCTTCATCCGTCTTGAGATAGTCCTTGACAGCACTGCGCAGGACCGTTTCGGGGTCACGGATTTGCTCCGGATTGTAGCTAAACTGAATCAGTGTGCATTCCGTTGCGGATAAGCCAATGACCTCATTGGCGACGATAGTGAATACTTCCACCGTAAGTTCCCTCCCCTCACGCGTTGACGATACCGCCGTGCTTGGCCAGAACCGCGTCTACGGTTTCTACGGGCACATACCCGTAGACCGTAGCCAGCGGTGCCTCGTCGTCTTCAGCAAACGGCAGAAACTCTTCGACCTCCTCAGACAAGTAGCTGAGTTCGACCTTAGAGTAATTGCCGTCCGACAGGTCTTCGTTCGGTATGCAGTAGTGCATGCCACTTGCCTGAATCGACAGGGTGAAGCCGTCTGCACAAACTGCTTCCGGACGAAGTGCAGCAGTACCAAAGATGGTCTTGCTGAAGGTTTTGCGGAGAAATTCGTTGGTATTGAAAATAGCCATAGTAATATGCTCCCTTTCTGTGTGTGAGATGTTTCTTAGATGTACTTTTCCCAGAAGCGCTCGAACTCTTCGTCCGGCATCTGGGCTTCGGTTTCATCCATCACGCGGTCGTAAGTATCGCTGGAAATGTCGGTCCCGACAAAATCAGCAACAGCCTCATGTCCGCGCTTCTGGATGGCATCCTTCAGGATAGCCCAACGACATTCGTGAATGGCATCATCCAGCGTTTTGTTGCCATCAGGCTGCCAATACTCACCTGTCTGCTGAATTCTATAAAGCTCATCCAGCGCATCATCAACATTGTTTTCGAGAAGAATATCGTCAATAAAATTGATAGGATAATCCTTGCCGTTGATTTTCACTTCTGCATAACTGAACGAGTCATCATTATCGGGGCTTGCGCAGCATTCGACAGCAAAAACTTCATGGGTTTTGCGGTTGGCTTTGCATGGCAGATTGAACATTGCACCGGAATCAAAGCAGGACTCAATGCAGGCATTGACCACATCGCTTACGGGAGACTCTGCAGCCTCCTGATATTCCGGCATGTGCCAGATGTCGATGCTTGCCTTGTTGGTATCCTCAATGTTGCGGACCTTCAAGACACGGACACCCTTCTTCTCCATGTGAATGACGGCACGGCACAGGTCCACACGGATTTCGTGTGAATCCATAATGGTGCCACGGTCATCCTTAGGTAGGAAGATTTCGATAACTTTGTTGATGTTAGGGGTTTCGGCGACGAAGTAGACCTTGTCATCGTGAATTTTGAACATTGCGTTATACTCCTTTTTTATAGTTGCGCAAACAAAAAAGGCAGGCCCACCAAGACGGTGAGTCTGCCTTATGTCTGCAGAATTGTGAATTGTACGAAAGGCAGAATGCCTTTTTCGATGTTTGTTATCTATCGTACATTTTCTATTGTAGTCAGTTCGCACAGCTTGTCGAGTAAATCAGGTGCAATTTTTATGGTTTGCAAATCCCGCACGCCGAATACCCTTCCTGGATGAGCTCATCGCGGGGCCCCATATAGTCGATTCTATTCTTTTGACTCATGGACTCGACTACAGAGCAATCGGGTTTGTGAAACTTCATAGTGCTTGTATTCAGAACGTATGTTTCGTCTATTACAAGAGGTCTGCTGTTTTGTTCATCATTGGACTCTGCAGCAGAACCGGCTTCAATCCGATTCTCATCATGATATTCACCGGAAGTGAAACTTACCTCTTTGCCATCCGAGGTGCAGTAAATATCACCCAGCAGGTCTGTGCGATAAACCTCGACACCTTTGTTTTGCAGCTTGTCGAGTGTTTCCTGATGCGGGTGGCCGTAACTGTTCCCTGCGCCACAAGAAATCACAGCATATGTTGGATTTACCGCATCCAGAAAAGCCTCTGAGGTAGATGTACTTGAGCCATGATGCCCTACTTTCAGAACTGTTGACTGAATGTCTTGTCCCGATGCAAGTATCACGTTTTCCGCTTCCTGTTCCGCATCTCCGGTAAAGAGGAACGAGGTGCCTCCATAGACAATACGCAAAACAATCGATGTATTGTTCGTATCATCGGGAACAGAATTAACACCAACTATCGTGAATTCTGCTTCCCCTAGAGTATAAGTGTCTCCCACATCCGGTATGGTAATGCCTCCGCCTTTCTGTTCCGCACAGCTTGCAAAGTCCCGAAATGCTTTGCTGTCGTATTCCGTCACAGGGCATAGAGTCATGTCCGCAGTGACGGCCTCAAAAGCACCGGACAAGCCGCCGATGTGGTCTTCGTGCGCGTGAGTCCCAACGACATAATCCAGGTGTCCATCGGCTTCACGCTGCATGACCGAGTAAAGAACGTTAGAATCATCGACATTGCCGCCATCAATAAGCATTGAGTGGCCGTCGCAGGTAACAAGGGCGGAATCCGCCTGCCCTACGTCTATAAAGTGAATGGTAAAGCTGCCGTCCACCGAACCGCCAGCCGTCTGGTCACTGCTCACAGTGCTTTCTGAGACGACCCCGATACCGGATGGACTTTCCGATATTATCGGATTCTGACCGCAGCCGGTGAAGCTGAGTGCAAAGAGCGTAGCGATGATTGCCGCCGTGCTCCGGAATAGATTGTTTTTGAGTTTCATACTTTTTCTCCTTTCAACAAAAAAAGCGGACCTACCCCGCTATGGGATAAGTCCGCTTAAAATACAGATTGTGAATCCTACTGATTGCTTAGTATCTGTTCACACTTTATATTGTACGGCGTTCGTATATTTTGGCAAGCGCTATTTTTCCCCAAACTTGATGTCGATATATACAATCTCAAAGCACAACGCAGTGCTCAAGACAAATCCAAGAACAACATATGACGGATGGGTCAAGGACCAGCCAGGATTCGCTAGATACCCATGCCAATATCTAATGTTAAGTACAAAAATAAACACCGGCAGAATTAGATACCAGATGCTTTCCAGCACAATTTTGATATTTTTTCGCATCTCACTCGCCTCGAAATTCGAGCGGAATCATGGTCCGGCGCTTTTGGCTTTCTGAATACCAGATAACGCCAAATCCGACCAGGATAGCGAAAATGATGATTTTCAAAAGCTTCTTCATTTTTTCTCCTTTGCTGTCGCTTTATAATTTAGCTTTTGTCGAAGAGCTCACTATATCTCTCTCCTTTTTTAGAAAATTTTTATCGCTGCGAATATCTTTATGGCATCGTGATATTCGCAGAATAATTGTTTATGCTTTGCTCATTTTTGTCAGTCGCTTAGCAACTGATATGATGAGCCATTTCTGGGTTTTCTCTGAGAGTTGGCGGGGCTTGCATTCGATTTTCTTGCGAATCCCGCAGGTATTTTCGCCGTTGTAATATAGCAGAACTCCTATACCATCAGGAATCTCATCTTTGACTTTCTTGTATAGTGCTAACGGCATCGCATAGTAGTTACAGTGCCCCACAAAGTTGTGGCCATGGTCAGAGTGAAAGTCACTCACGGAAACCTTAATTTCTACGCAGGTGACGACGGTGTCGATGGTGTATGTATGTTTCGTTTTGTACAGCCTGCAGAACCGTTCCGTACAAGGTTCGTTTCGAAAATTCCAGTCAGAGATATCTTTGGGGCATGATACCTCCTGCATCCACTGCCGGATGGACGGCATAACCAAGTCTCTTTCCTCATCCCTGTACATTGAGAGTTTGCAGGTCCCACATTTTGTTTCTGATGTGAAGCACTCTTGAACCCGAACGAAGTCAACAAGGCCGGATTTTATCGAACCGCACTCGACAGGTACTTCCAGAGCGTCGAAGCCTTGACGGAACGAATCAACCCGGTATCCACCATAGTTGGCAGGACGCCAAACCTTTAGCGCTGACTCGATTTTCTGAGTTAGAAGAGTTTTTGCCATGGCCGCTCCTATCTTCACCGAACGATTTCATGTGCAATGACGTCGGATTCCGTACAAAACACATCGCTATAATCGTCCTCATCATCGCCAGGACAAACCGTGTGTTGATACGGTGCAGTGCCTTTTCGCTCGATTTCGATGCGCCAGATACCGTTCGTATAGCGCACTACCAAAATGGTGTCGTCGTCCAGAAATAGCCGAACTCCTTTGACATCGAAGCAACCTATTTCATCGACCCCATAGGTGGAATTATCCAGGCAGACAAGGTCATCACTCGACCCGTAAATTTTTACCACGCTGCACCTCACACGTTTTTCTGCTCACCGACGACAATGCGCGGAATGAACAGAAATTCAGTTTTTCTTGTTTCAGTGTTGGTTCTCCGAATGACCGTGCCATCCCGGATGATTTTCACACCGTCCTTTTTGATGACGGGCTTTTCATTGCCGACAAAGTTCATCAGTTCCAGCTCTTCAACAGTGTAGTTATCCCGGTGCAGCCATTCTGTGAGCTCACCGTCATCGTCGAAAACCGGGACAGCCTCGCTCCCCAGCGTGCTCCTTGCTTCAAACTTATTCATGGTTTTTGTCTCCTTGCAACAATCTTTTATGCGATTTATCGGAATTTTTTGGACTATATCTTAGTTTTGCAACATTCGTACAGCTGCAAAGACTCAAGTTGATGGCATTACCCAGCTTTCTTGGTTTTCTTGGTTTCGGGCTTTACGATTCCGCCGTTTGCGTCATAAACATTGTACGGAAAATCCCCATTGTTGACACGCTTGGCAACCCGCTGCCCGGTGGCAGTCTTGTAATACTGGTTCAGGCGATTGGCAGTACGGAAAAAGGCAAACCTTGCATACTGTGTGCCGCGCTTGACACGATTTTCGCGCAGCAGTTCGTCCCGCAGCGTGATAGCATAATGCTCGGCTTCGTTGTTGGTGAATCCAGAATAGAACACGTCCATGAATTTCTCAATGTAGATGGCGGGGACATCGTTCATGGCGGCTACAATGATAGCGGCTGTTGTGCCTGCGGAATTGAGTCCCGGCAGCGTAGCCTTCTTGATGCATTTGGTGGCAGATTCGATTTGCGTGCGGTATTTCATCAGCCATTCGCTCAAAGCTTCCTCGTGACTGAGGTTCGAGCCTGCGAACACGCGGCCAATGAGGTTTGCTGCGGAGAGAATCGTATTGTTCGTCCAGCTCATGTCGTAGTCAGACATCTGCACGCGATTTGCCATGGAGCGGATGTTCCCGGAATCGATGTGCTGAGACTTGGCGGCATTAAAGGTCACGTTCATACGCACGGTCACACCGGACTCAACGATAGCGAGTAGCCGATGTTGCCCATCAACCAGAGTACCATCGGAGGCGATGGCAATACCCTGATGCGTTGTATCCCAATGCCCTTCTCTCATGTCCTTTGCCATCTTTTTGACTTTAGCGACGTTGATGTTTCGATTATTGTCGTTTCTTTCAAGCCATCTTGCCGCCTGTTCGGGCGAGATTTCGTAGCCGTCCCGAGTTCTCTGATTAAAATTATAGCGTCCCATCTGTAATTCCTTTCTGCCTATGTGGGCATATGTCTGATATTTGTTATGTGATATTCAGAAGGATTTTCCGATTTGTGATTTTATTTGTGTTGGAAAACAACGCGCAACGTCCTGAAGTTGCGCTTGATACACCTCCTCTCATCGGCAGTAATAATCAGCCGAAACTGAGCTGTTCCGAATCGGTCGAGAAGAAAGCTGCCTTTTTCTTAGCCCGTTCTTTTGCGCTCTTGCTCATAGGCTTCTTTGCCCCATCCAGATGATGCTTGCTCTTGTACGAATACCCTTTCCAGGCAGCCTGATAGGAGAGGTATCCGTATCCGTTGGCGTTGTCCAGGACCGTATCGGTAGCCGTCTCGACCACAACATAGCGCGGCTGATTGGGCTTTGAAAGTTCAGGACTCTTCACGACACGGTAACTCTTCTTTTCATCTGCGCCGTACTTGGAAAACGGCAATGCGGATTCCTTTTGGGGTTTGGCTTTTGCCTTGGCACTTTCGGTATTTCCCTCAACAGAATCCACCAGTTCAGAGTCAAAGAACGCCTCATCGAGCGGCACATTGGAATTGTTCTGCTTATTTGCTTCTTCGATTTTCTGATACATGGCATCTTCGGCGCGGCGCATTTTCCAGACCTTGATGAGGGCTTTTTCCGGGAATGTGATGGCAAGTCCCTTTTCCGCCAGCATCTTTCGGACAGCAGGCGTAGCAAAAGACTTGTATTTTGCATACGGTCCTTCTTTGTGCTGCTCGATTTCATGGCTTACCTGAGTCATGTATTCCTCAAACGCCTTGTTCTGGTCGAGCCAGAACTCGACTTCGGAATAAGGAGAATCATGGTCCACAGTCTTTTGAAGTTCGCAACTCTTCGCATAAGCAAGACAAGCGTCTTTCACATCGGCAAAACCAAGCCCAAAATTATCGTTCAGAGTGTTTCGGCGTGCCCCGTCCATCACAAAATAGCGAGTTCCTTGCTTGATGATGGCGATACCGTCGCCTGAAGTGATGGCGGTGGGTTCTTCCGCATATCCGTCGTCAGTCCAGCGGTCGATAATCGATGCCGTATCCTGTACAAAGCCTTTTCGGCAGGTGTAATAATCCGCGCCGTTGTAAGCTCGTTTCGTGATGCACTTGAGGATTGCGTCAATCAGAGCGTCCTTATCCTTGATTTTTACGCTGTACATCAGGTTACTTTTCACGTTCCAGACAACGCCATATGGAAGACCCAGCGCAATCATAGAACACGCACACTGCAGAAAATGCTTGTGTGCCAGACTGCTGATGAACTTGATGCAGTAGACGGTGTTGTTCTTTACGACATCCGCAAGGCCCGAAGTATAAATCACTTTATGGTCATTAGTATGGATGTCGATATCTCCGCGTGCCTGAACATACTCATCGGGAGTGAACACGGTGCCAAGCCGCATACTGAGCGACATTTTGGCTTTTGCGTTCACAAAAGGAGGCTTGACCTGTTTTACATACCGGCACTGATTCGTTTCAAGCGCCGTGAGCAGCAGAACCTTATCCTCGACCGTTGCACCCTTCTTGATTTTCAAATACTGCATGTCCTTGTGTAGGTCCATGTAATAAGCGAGTGCATCATCGATATCATAGGAATTAAAGAAGCCCGCCTGCATGTAGATACTGATACAGGGGGATAAATCAATCATTGCGTCTGCTGTTTGTACATCAATGGTCGTATTGTCATCGCGTTCAATCGGTGTGACTTCCAGCAGCTTATAGCAGGCATCCACATCTTCGATGAATTTGTGGTCGAACATCTCGGAGAACGAAAACGGATGCCGGAACACGCAATTCATTCCAGTCGGAGTCATCAGGGATTTATCGCTCAACGGATGGTCATAGTTCACGAAGATAATCCGCTGCTTTCCTCGGCTTGCTGCGACACAAAACAGATTCCGAAGAATCTCATATCGTGACATCGGCTTGCTTGTGCGGGACGACCAGTATTCTTCAGTGAAATCGAACACGACACAGATAGGTCGCTCCATACCTTTGCTGCCGTCAAATGTTGTGAAGATACCAACATCCGAGGAGGGTGCTACCGCCTTATCCCCGTCATTGTCCGCGATACTTGCATAGACGTGATGCTTGTCATAGAGGTTTCCGGGGCGATTTTCCAGGTCATTGAGCACCTTTGTCATAGCTCCGATTCGAGCGCCCAGACACAAAACATCTTTCGGGTTTTGTTTATTCAGAAACTCCGTCACCTCATCGACCGACATCTGTTCCACGATGCAGGAACCATTTACGCCGTTGATGGTCTTGCCCCAGATATTGCCGAGTCGTTCTGCCAAGTCATGAGAAATACGGAAGCATTTCGTGAAAACCACCTGTTCATGGCGGCCGAGAAAATCCTGCATAAACTCCCAGACATCCAGTGCTGTATCATCGTAGATTTTCTGCTTCATATCGCCCACTGCGACGATTTGAAGGCCCGGATTCTGAGAACGAATATATTTGAGCAGTTCTGCAATCTCGTCATTGATATCCTGATACTCGTCAATGATAAGAGTATCAATCGGCGGAATCGGAATTTTCTTTTCCAATACCATGGCAAGCTGTTCGCCCTGTCCGCAATTCCGGATTCCCTTTTTGTTCAGTAGCAGGCTTGCAAATCCATGATAGTTCTGAACCAGGACATTGCCATTCTTGATTTTGTCTTTGGCATCCAGTTTGAGCAGTCGGTTATAGGTCAAGTACAAAATACGCCGTTCTGGCGGGTACGCATCACAGAGCACATTGATGGTAGATGTTTTTCCGCTGCCAATGCAGGCGTCACACAATACGTTCTTGCCCGACAGTGCCAAATGTACGAACTCCTGCTGTTCGCTTGACAAGTCGTTCAGTGTCATAGCCATATCTCCTTGAAAAACAAAAAGCCCCGGCAGCATCCAATTCAGATGCCGTCAGGGCACAATTTTTATCTTATTAGGGTTATTATATCTGATTCGCACAGATGTGCAAGGCTTTTTACTATGTTTATTTTTGTTTTTTGGGCAAAAAAGAACGCCCACCCGCAACTTGCGAATGAGCGCATAGTCTTGTACAGCCTTGATGGTTGTTGTCGTTGGTGTTCCGCTTTACACGATACGCCGCAAATATGACTTGTTGATTTCCACCAGAAGCTCCTCAATTTTTCCAAAGTCAGGCTTAGCAGGAAGAGAGGTTTTCCTCACGTCATCCTGAAATCTCTTTTCAAGCGCATCAACAAACTCAAAGAATTCGGGTGCGTACGACCCGTCTTCACGCAGGTACTTGCCGTTGCGAATCGCCAACAATTCCTCGCGTTCCTTGTCTCGGTGAGTGATAATCTCGCCTTTTTCCAGAATATCGAACGCCGTGTAGTACAACCGCACAATGTGCATCGCGTGTTTGTTGATGTGGGCAGCATCTTTTTGTGCTTTCGGATGCTGCGGCTGCTCATACTGGTCGATGGTCGTAGTCAGACTCTTTAGCAGGGACTTGAGAGAGATGACCGGATAATCGTTCAAATTGCCGGAAATCAGGAGCGGATGTTTGCCTTCTTCATCCGCATCTTCGCTGATGGAGATTTCAAAAATGTCATCCTTACCCCAACCGGCAATCGACCGTTCCAGGCTCCTCTTCTCAAATTTGTTCTTAAATGCTTCCGGCGAGGTCCCATTCCGAAGAAGGCCCATCTGCAGGCGTCTGAGCTGGTCGTTTGCAAAGCCGCCGTAGCTGTAGGCAATACGCCGCGTCAAGAACAGTGTCCGATTGTCAAGCAGCATTTGGCCTTCCGGTGTCATATTAACGTACAACTCCGGGTCATTGCCAAGAAGTTCGATAATGTTGGGGTTGCCCTGCACAAGCAAACTGACGAATTTGTTGACCGCGTAGATGACGGTATCCGTTTGGTTATCGATTGCCTGCTCAAAATGATTGAATCCCAAAATTTCAGGCGAGCCTGCCACGCCACGGATATCGATGTCAGAGCCTTCAACGTTGGTTCCGTAAGCATGGCTGCCGCCGACGGTCAAAAACAGGATGTTATCTCCCAGATGTTTGTTGGTACGTAAAAAATCGTATTCTTCGCGTTGGAAAATTGCTTTCAATTCTACATTGGTCACTATATCACTTCCTTGCTATTTTATGTCAACGCGACACATTCATTTTCAATCCGAACCCACTTTTCCGTGTTTCTGTCATATTCCAGAACATCTTTGGCTACAACATTGCCGCACTCTACATACTCTAAAATATGTCGCACACGCATGGGTCGCGTGGATTCCCGTGCCATTCGTAGCGCCATATCTCTGTATTCGATTGTATATGCAGGCTCGTAGGTTACATACGGGCATCCTTCTGGTTGTACCTGCCTACCTAGTTCAAAGTACGACTGGACGTAACCGTTATGAAGAGTCTGAAGAATAGCACGAGCGCTTTCTCTATCACCTTGCTGTTCAAATGCTTGTGCAATTTCGTCCATGAGGCGAGAAAAGTGCGTAATGTCTTGGCTGTTTTTTGCGAAAATCAGTTTCCGAATCAGCAACGCTTCATCTTGATTCACTGTGTGCCTCCTCTTAGGTGTGCTTTTCCGTTGATACCAAGAAGACTTTTTTGGAAAAAGTTCCCTTCTCTGCTGCCTTCTGGCTTCGAACCTGTTCTATTTCCCGCTTGGAAACAGCGCAGGTCTTACCCATAGCGTACAGGACCTCCATCACATCTGCCATTTCCTCAGCACAGTCCAGAACGCTCCGTTCCTTGGAGGTGTACGCTTCCAACAGCTCCTTTACTTCTTCCTGTAATTTTTCTACCAGAGCGTCTTCATACTCCTTGTCGGACAGCTTACGGGTTACACAGGTCTCACCGCTCTTTTCGATAATTGCCGGGATGTTGTCCCGAACTAATTTCTGGTACATCATAGGCTTATGCTCCTCCCAGTTTACAGCGCCGCAGCGGCATGCGCAGCTCACGACAGGTGTTTGCGGTTTCTCGTTCATTCTCGGCTCCTTCAAAGAATATTATCTCACTATCGTGCTTTTCCCGCAACAGCAGGTGCTATTTGTTTGCAATCTGTACATATTTATGTCCCTACAAAAAAGAAAGACCCCTACCGTTTTCGGTAAGGGCTTTTTTGCTATTATTTCTGAAGTTTCCAAATCTCGACATTCAGGTTTGAGGCTTTAGCCGCATCGCTGATGATGGTGAGAACCATGTTCCAGTCACCCCCAGCAAGGCCGCAGCCTAAACCATATGGCAGCCGGATGGTTGCGTCCCGATTCTTTTGGGCACAGTCCTTAAAAAACGAGAACAGCGCAGCTGCGAGTGCAGCGTAATTCGTCTGTCTTTCGCTCCGACCATAGCCATCCTGACCGAACAAATTCACAATATACAGCTTCGGTCCAACCAAAACCTCCTGATACATTCCGAGCTTGTTTCCGTCGCTGCCGTAGCAGAGCCCCAGATAACGCCGATACACGACCGGCCACTTGTTTCGGATTTGCAGAGCGAGCCCGGCTCCCATCACGCCACGGCAATTTACCTGCTGGCAGATGTAGGTCAGTTCGTCTTCAGAACGTTTGGAAAGGATATCGCCGTCAATGAATTTCACGCTCATCTCACTTACTCCCCTTTCCAAATTTCGAAGCATTCCCTGGATAAATAGCATAGTCTGTGCCATAATCAACGTTATTGTCTCGGTATACGAGCTCTACATTCGACATGCTGGTATAGAAAACCTTGTCTCGGTAACGGCTATCACTGATTTCAAATTTGATGTTTTGCCCGTTGTCCACGATTTCGTAGCTTACGAGAGCGGATACGGTCCAAATGTTGTCGTAGCGAAAATGAATGTAATTGTATTCCGGTACTGTCTCAGCACTTTCTGGTGTAGACAATATCTGACCCGGGATATCTTCGAGTTCAGACATCGTAGTACTTGTCACAGTGCTGATTGCGTCCTCACAGCCAGCCAAAGGCATAGCCAGGCAGCATAATGCCAAAGCAGTTTCAATAAATTTTTTCATGGTAATTTCCTCCGTTTGATTTATATTGTACGCAACTCGCACAAAAGAAAAAGCCACCCAGCAGCCATACGGCTCCCGAGCAGCTTCGTGTGAATCCTATTGTGTGAATAGTATCTCTCGTACAAATCTGATTGTATAAGATTCGCACATCAGGTCAAGTCATACTGGCAGCTACGCATCCTGGCACCTACGGTTCCAACAACAAAGAAGCGCAGCTACGCAAATGAGCAAAAAGAAAAAGCCGCTCACCAAAAGGTGAACGACTTTCAAGCCAGGCCATTTTAACCTTGATTCATACTGCAGCTAGAAACAAAGCTTAAAGGCAACGTTTGGAAAAAATGAAGAATCACTTCTTCATGAGGGCGTACTCATCCACGGTGGATGCGTTGAGCTTGGACTGGTCTTCCTCCGTGTTGAAGCCAGTTGCACTCGCAACTTCCTTGTCGAAGTACACCTTGCGGAGACTCTTGTCCCCTTCGGCACGCACGCAGTCAGGGACGCGCACGAGAACCGGATGGTCAAGGTCTTCGGTGTCACCGTCGCCTCACAGGATTTCGGTGACAATGTGAGGGCAATCCTCACTGGGGAGAGCGACGTGGGCAAAACCGGTAGGTTCACCAGCTTCGTTCACGCCTTCGATGTTGATTCCGTCCGAAAGGACGCCTTCGCCATCGACCTGGGCGGCGATTTCGCAGCCGTTCTCGTCCTTGACCACAAGGTCAAAGTGAGCTATGTTGGCTGCGTCAAGGATGCCGAGAAGCTTCAGGGCATCCGCAAGGTTGATTTCGGTGGGTTCCTGGCTGCCATGACGGGTGGCACGGATGTAAAGATTTTCGAACTTCATAATTATTACTCCTTTTTTTACAGTCTACGCAGAATGTTTGCGTAGTGTTTTCGTACTTTCGTACGATTTGAATTGACTAAGCTGTTCCAAAATTTAGAGCAGCTTGCGGATTTATGTTAAACACGGGGACAAGTGTTTCCGTGGAGAGTTACGCAAAAGAAAAAGGACAACCTCGGAATGAGGCTGTCCTTGCAAAAGCGGAATGTTAAAAATGAAGGTAAGTGGTATCTTTGATACAATAATCATCATAGCCATCTCGCACACCTTGTCAAACAAAAAAAGACCCCGCCCGCATTTTACTGCGAGCAGGGTTTTCACTTGTTCTTTTAGCTATTAGCCCTCAATGACGAAGGTGTAGCTGTCCTCTTTCATTGCGACAAGGCCCTTGAGCGTCTGGCACTCGGCTTCGTCCAGGAATGCCTTGATAGTCAGGCTGGTATCTTCGTTATCCTGCCATTCGGGGCGCATACGGACAACGAGGTCATGCAGCTCACCGACGACATAGGCCATCAGGTCCTGGTCGGCCAGAGCCTCACCGATTGCCTCATCATCGTATTCGACGGGGAAGCTGATGGAAGCAGCAAGACCGTCGAGTTCGTCAAAATCTTTGGGGCGAATCACGCTGGCTTCAAGTTTCAAGATACTGGTGTTCATTGGGAATATCTCCTTTTAGATTATATTTATGCAGTCCTAGAAACCATCTTTTACCTTTCAACCTGCTTGACTCTATTATACGGTCTTATACTTTTCAATCTGTTTCGAGCTTTTATTTTGCCGTACTTGCTATACTGTGCAAGCGTATATATCCGTTTGTTTGCTCTGGTGTACTGCATAAGTATTATTGTATGCAAGTCGCATAAGGTGTCAAACTTCTTGTATTTGCCTTGGCGTTCAACACAAATCAAGACTTTTGGAAGGTCAAAAGCCTCACAAGTCAAGACCTTTAGAGGGGCCGAAAACAACACAAATCAAGAATTTTGCTTCACCAGCTCTTACCGCCATGTACGCCGCACACCAGGCAAAATGCCTCATCGATACTTCTGCAGTTCATCGACCGGAACCCGTGCGGACCGGTCAGCATGTTCCCGCAGAGGACGTAGGTTTCGCTCATGCCCCGGCCACTGACGCTGATGGTATTTCCGAAGACATGAACGGCTGAACCGTCTCGGCACATTGCAAACATATTACGCATCTCACTTTCTGCCTCATTTCTTTTCATTCTAGGCAAATCGCATAATGAGTCAATTTCTGACGTTCTGGAATGAGCATTCCATTGGGGCGGTTTTCTCCTCTTTAGCCTGCTGTCAACACAAAAAGAAAAAGCCCCACCTGTTTATGGCAGGTAGGTCGTTCTTCATGCTGAGCACTTTAATTCAGGTCCCATGTTAGAGCCTTCCACCGCTCTTTCAAGCGCCCATCGAACTCTTCAACATTCACCCGCTGCGTGTGGTCTGAGATGCCACTCACCTGCTTGTATTCAGAGCGTGCCCATTTGTTCCAGGTGGTATAGGCATCTCGCAGCTTCTGCGCTTGTAGCGATGAATCTGCCATACGCCTGCGCTGCTTGTTGAGTTGCCGGTTGTTGTATTGCTGCAGGTATCGGTATTTTGAATAGTATGGGTCTTTCTTGTTGTTTGCCCGAATGCTTTTATCTTTGCAAGCCTTGCTGCAGTATACCTTGTTCCGCTGACTCAAACGGAAAGTCTTTCCGCAGCAAGGGCAAATAGCAATCTTTTTTGAGAAATCCGGCACAAAATTGGCGTAGTATAAATCAAGCAGGAGATATTCACGCAGGTCTTTTACCGTGTAGACCTGAACAATTCGATTGCCCAACAGAGCAAAGACCATCGTGAACTGGTCAGCTCCGAAAAGCATCTGGTTACCTTCGAATCCCTTAGCATTAACACCAGAATGCATCGCCAAAGCAGCATCTATATCAGAAAAAACATTCTGGACAAGATTGTGAGTATAGGCCAAAGCTTCTTTTGCAGTGGCCTGATTGTTTTCCTGGCTAGTATCGATGTAATCCGAAAAGAATTGATTGACAAGGGGCTGCCCGGAAATGATTTTGATGGCTTCATTTGCCGGAAAGTTCGACAACTCCAAAAGCGGCTCTTCAGGAGACGGGCGGTGTTTTGTGAAGTAGTTGTAGAAATCTATGGTGTCGGTTCCAATTTTGTGTTTCGAAAGAACGGTGGCTTTGCTGTTATGCAAGTTCACTTGCAAAAGTATACCGTCATAAAACGCAATGTTCATATGTTCACCTGCTTATAAAAAAGGAGTCTTGCCCGCTTTTGCAGGTAAGACTCCCAATCAACTTTACTTAATCATCCAGGTTAAAGATAAAGCCTTCCGGTTTCATGGTAACAAGGCCGCCACGCGACTGAACTTCACTGCCATCGATGGAAATATCCAGCGTCAGGCTGGTAGCCTCGTTGTCCAGCCAGTTGGGGCGCAGGTAGCTAACGATTTCGTACAACGCTACAACAGTGCGGACAATCAGCTTCTCATTACTCAGCGTTTCTTCAACCGTTTCATCATCACCTTTTACGGGGACGCTGATGGAAGCAGAGATGCTTTCGAGCTCGTTGTCATCATCCTCGCGGAACGCGGTAGCTTCGAATTTTAAGGTGCAAGTATACATGTTGGTATTCCCCTTTGTGTGTGTTACGGGTTTCTTCTTACACCTTTAATTCTACGCAGTTCGCAAGGACGGTCAATCGGTCCAGTAGCGTGGAATCCGGCTAGGTCGGATTTCTCAAAAAAATATTTTTTAATAATTTTCTATATTGTTGCGTTCCACTTCTTTTTTCAAGGTTTTAGTGATAAGCTCCGGTGCCTGTCAGCCCAAGCAGCGCCATGAGCGCTGTTCAGAACGTTACATCGTTCGATGAGAGAGCACAGTATATCAGTAGTCATCATCTTCTTCGACCCTGTAGGTACAAGTATCTTTGCTCATAGTTACATATACATCGTAGAAATCATAGAATTCATCATCCACGTCAATATCCAGTACCAGGCATTTTTCTTTGTCATCCAATTTATCAGGGCGTAGGCACTTCACGAGACTGTACAATTCGTGGACCATGTGAGAAATCATTTTGTCGTCATAGACAAATTTGTCGATAATCTCTGGATTGTAAGGAAGCGAAAAATCTGCACTAGAGCAAAGAAAATCTGGCATGATAATTCCTTTGCTCGTGGTGTCAGTAGATTTCATGCTCAACTGCATAGAAACAAAACAAGCTTCTCCTTTAACTACCATAAAGGGTCCCTCCAGCTTTATATTATTTGATTTTCGTCACATTCCCGATGAAATAAGCCTCATCATCCACATAGTAGAGCTTCCCTTGCTCCACATTGGGGAATACATCGGCAAATGCCTTATCAGCATCAATAAAGTCCGACTCATCAGTTACATATTTTCCCTTGCTACTCGGCTTCAGTTGTCGAATATACCCGCCATTTTTCTTGAATTCTTCAAAGGTATAGTTCCCGGCAACATCCTTATCCACCCAGCATTTCAACTGCATTTTGCCGTTGTTCATGGGTTTGAAGTGCTCGTTTGCAAAAGCGACCAGCATAGGTCCGGCCGAGTCGATTGTCAAAAAGCGGTAAGCAAAATTTTCATCCTTCATAGCTTCAGCTTTTGAGTCTCGGACAAACGGCGACGGGATGCAGATGTTGTATTTGTTTCCGTCTGTGCCGGTGAACATACCGAACATGAAATAGCAATATTTTTTCATGATATGCTCCCACCATCACATATCCGACTTTGCCGAATTACACTTCTTGCACAGCATCTGCAAATTGTCATCCGTGGTATGCCCACCCTTGCTCCAAGGAATGATGTGGTCACCTTCCATATCCTCATAGGCATACTCGGTGTTGATACCGTTCGCAACGCACAGCGGACACTTATGTCCCTGCCGCTCATAGGCACGGAGCTTCTGAGACTCAGTAAACGCACGCAGAGACAGATGCTTTTCGTCACGCCATGTACGGTCAGACAGGATGTACGGAACGATGCCTGCTTTCTTCGTCACATCATCGTCCATCACGAGCTTCTTGATGTCTGCTTCCAGAGCGTTGCTGTTGTACTGCTTCGAATGGTACTTGTTGTAGAGCAGTCCCCATGCCTGTGCATCCGTAATCCCCTTCCGCTTAGACGGGAACAGCATTTTGGCCCAGTTGATTACCGACTGGAAGTAAAGCCAGAGGTCATTGGCGTCCTCGTCATGCTGGTGAATCGCCATGTACATCTGCCCGGATTCCAGACCATCCCGGTCCGCAATCCAAATCAGTGCCTTTTCCAGCAGTTCCTGTCGAATCGGGTTGCCTTTCAAATAGCCATCTGCCATCTTAACAGCCACGCAGTTGCGCTTTGAGAAGTAGTTCTTTGCATCGGCCAGCCACGGTCCTGTGTATGTAGCGTTCAGAAGTTCCTGCGGAGTCAAAACCTCACCAGCGATATTGATGCGCTTAAACCATTCAAGCTTCTCAGCCTCGGTGCCTTCGCAGACATAAACCGTCAGCTCGTAGTCCAGAATTGCCTGCTTTTCTTCGTTGGTCAGGTTCTGGAAGAACTTATCATTGCCGTTGACTTTGACAGGAAAATCCTTGTTGATGTACTGAGCAATAGAGATAGTACGTTGTTGTCCATCAAGAACCTCGTAGGTGTCATCTCCTGTCTTGGACCAGTACATAACGTTCAAAGGGAATCCGTTCATTACGGAATCAATAACAGCGGTACGCTGCTTCTCCCCATATATAAATTCACGCTGGAAGGACGGGCGAATCGTAAGACGGTCATTGTAGCCAAAGACACCGCCATCACCGTTGTCCTTGTAATTCTCGACAAGGTCGAATACCTTGATTTTCGTTTCTGTAATTTTCATAGGATTTTATTTCCTTTCTTTATCTCCTCTTTAATTCTTTCACGATTTATTTTCCCAAAAGCATCAAATATTCCCAATTCTCGTAACCTGAGACATTCATTCCACATGGTTTCGTTTCTTGCATACCAAAGACTTCCACCACATAGGACGTTTAATTTAATTAAGGCATCTTGCCTATTTTGCAAATCTTCTTCAAATGTCAAGCCACTTTCTATAATAACGCAATATTCATTATGCTTATCAGTAGGGATGCTTTTTATGGTTTCAATATCGTATATAGGTTTCTTTTTAATTGTCTTTCCATTTACTATAAACGGCTTATTGTAAAAAGGATACTTTTCATTCTTTATTTTTTCTTCATCACTTTTGCCAATTTTATTGATATATCGATATTGGACGCTGTCATAACATACAAAGTCGAGTGTAAGCACTTGTGGAAGATAATCCTTACATTTTTTTGAAATGTGGCGCAATTCCTCTTGTAATGCAAACGCTTCTTGCTCCAAATTTGTCCACGGATAGTTTTGTCTATAATCACTATCTTTGTGAGCATAGTGCTTATCTCTTTCGTAATAGATGTGTGCAATAACATTGTCGCTTTGCGTTAATTCCTTTTTCTTTCCTTTACCATTACACACAGTTTTATCCAAGACGGCACAGGTGTTAATGTAATACTGACTTCGTCTATCGTTGCATAATTGCCTGACATCATATAATTCGCCGACATGGTTTGATATATACCATAAAGAATCGACAGCTTTTTTCGCTTCAATTAAATAATAGGCGATTTCCCATTTTATATCCATTCCAATTCCACCATTCATTTCGTCTTGCAAATAAGAATTCGTCCGTATGTTCTGAGTAGATATCCGTCGCAATTTGATGCCGAATAGTATCTTTGTGCAGGAATTTCACTAAAGCACAATGCCGCGCCAGTATTTACCTTGCCCCCACTTGTAATACTCCCGTCTGGGTTGTGCTGTTTGCATTCCAAATACTCTTTGGTGGTTTTTATATTGTTTTGGTTATTCCACCCCAAACCGCCCGTGTAGCCTAAAATTTCAAATTCTTTCGGATTATACTTATCCAAGAACGTAATCGGCACACCCATTACGTCTCGATAATCCACCGGAATATCAGCAACCCTGTCTACATTGATGGCATCGTAATTATCGTAGTGGGGGTATCTCTCCTCCGCATCCGGCAACGGATTCCCGTTATCGTCATAGTATCTCTGCCAAAGAATCAGCTTTTCGTGGCGCTTCTGGATGTCGAGGTTGGTAAAAATAGAAATGGCGGGCACTTTCCCATACTTGTGCCCGTCATTGAATTGTGCAGTAAGTTTTTCGTCGAAGCGATAGCCTTCGGCAACTCTAAATGTACACGTCTTATTCGCTGTATAACCAAGCCACACCTTGTTTTCTTTCAAAAGTGGAAAGAACTCTTTGTATGTAATGGCATTGTTGTTGCCCCAAATAATGAACTTCTTATCGTGTTCCATCAACGTCCCGACGAATTCTCTAAAAAGGCTGAAGGGCGGGTTGGTTACCACGATATCGCACTCATCCAGCAAATTAAGGCATTCTTGACTGCGGAAATCACCATTGCCTTCCAGCGGGGTCTTCACACCGACCTCCACATCATTGTCGTCTCCGCCCTCATACTCCATCTTGTAGGTGGGTTCTGTACGGTCATAGTGCGTGGAAATCAGCTTCTTTAAGCCAAGTTCTGCAAAGTTCAGGTGGAAATACCGCCAGAAAGCAGACCATGTCGGGTCATCGCAGTTGCAGAATACAATTTTTGCAGCGAAATGCTGCTTGTAGTGTCTGAGTTCTTCGGATATACTGCTCAACAGCGTATAGAACTCGTCGTTCTTGGCATCCTTTGCCTTGTGCAGATTCTCATTCTTTGCCATGTCTATATCTCCAAATAAAAAATCCCCACGCAGACATTTTCATCCGCATGGGGACCACAAAAGAAATGAGCCGCAGAAATCGAAATCTCTGCGGCTACACTTATTTATCTTATATTTCCTATCATATCCAATTCGCACGGATGCACAAGGCAAAATCATGGCAAAATCGTGGCAAAACTGTGGCATAGACAAGACGCACAGGGCATGTTCCATCACGGGGTAGCAAAGACTCGGAAATCAACTGCTTTGCCCAAATATGTCATCTTGTGTATTTTCTTGTCATTTTTTGTAAATTCATGCTTGCTTTTTGGTGCGGGATGTGCTATTATAATTACAGAAGATGACAGCATTGTACAGCTAATGACATATTTGAAAGGAGTACACCATGATTTCTGTTAACCTCGCCACGCGCGTGATTTTCTATAAGCAGCTGCCCGGCATCGCTAAGAAGCTGGATGTGGATGCTGATTTTTTGAAAGGCTTTCTCACCAACACCAGGTGTTATGTCGAGGATGCCGGAAAAGGTGAAGTGCTTGAGCTGGACAACTCGGCCGACACGATAACGAAAGTTGTCGCAGCCCATGAGAAGCGTTTCTATGGCGCGGAAGCCATTGTGGAATTCGCCAAGAGCAAAGGCGTGGATATTCCTGCACTAAACCATTTTGAACTTGGTGCAGATATCTCTGCCCATGCAACGGAAGACCAAGTTGCCAACATCACTGCATTGGCCGCACGAGTCGAGCGCCTCAATAATCGGTACAAGAGTCTTGCCCGGCTTGAAGCCCCGGACGTCATCCTGATGAACGAAGCAAGGATGGTGCGTGAGGCAGTAGAGCAGCTGGAAGATAACAGCGGTACATACTCCCCGGCTCTTGACCAGAACGGGGTTGCCTATCAATCCTTGAAGGATATTGGGTATTCTCTTGTCACCGGTTGGGACAAGTCGGTACTTGAAAAGAACAGCAATAAGGATGCGGAGGCCACCTTTCCCAAAGAGCCCGACTTTCAAAGGCTGGCATCGCTGGTCAAAAAAGCCATCGGAACCCGCACACAGGGTAAGTTTGCGTTTCAAGCGGGGCTGACTCGTGGGTATATCAGCAGCCTCGTGAATGGCAACGCAAAAGCTCAGCCGACCGAGAACACCATCAAAAAAATTGCAAGTGCAACGGATGCTGTCACGGAGAACGAACTTCGTATCGCCTGTGGGTATGAGCCCCTGCCCGATGATAGGAAAGACAAGCTCTCTATGCAGCGTGCAAGCATGTCTAATGACGCATGGCAGAAAGACAATGTGGATGCATTCCTCTCTTTTCTGAATGAAACGATTCCAATGTCCACTCCTCTTTCGTCCACTGAAATTCTTCAAGCTCTTTTCAAGGAAAAATACGGTGACAAGAACGACCAGATTCTGCTGGAAAAGGTCTCTGCCCCCGGCACCTATCGTGCGGAAGGTACGGCTGCTAATGTCATTCTACCCATTCGTCTATGTTGGTTCAGCTTCAAGCGGATGCTGATGCAGACCCTCTATGTGGGACTTATCGGGCATTACAGCAAAAACGATGAGCTGTACATTACCGGATACATTTCTTCTGTGAAAGAGCTTCATGACGCGGTTCCGGCGCTGCGAGGCGGCATTGATGCGGCCTATGACGCGAGTCTGCCGGAGGGAATCGACATCATGAAGTTCCCGGTATTTTACACGGCTTCCAATGTTCAGGAAGCGTACAAGCGGGTTCAGCAGAAAATCGTCTCCAAAATTGACGATTACTTTGCCAGCGAAGTGAAGGTTCGCGTTTCCGGCATCGGCTTTTATACCGATACCCTCTCGAATGAAAAGTTTGTGGAATTCATGCGCCTTCATAAAGCAGCTCTGACCGCTCCTTCTGCTCCTATCGAACTCCGGGACATCTATGAAAACGTTGTTGAACGTCACGGCCGCCCTGAGGATTTCCTTGTGGAAAACAGCGACTTTGACTGTAAGGCTTCCGTTATCGCCTATGCGATGAACAATGAGACGATTCTCTGTGCAGGGCAGGACATCTTTGACGGGATGCTGGGCAGCAAAGAAACCGATGCAGAAAATTGCTCTTGCGTTTCTGTCTCTGACAAAGAGTTTGCCCGTCTGCATTCCAAGTATAATCTCAAGAAAGAGGACGTTCTGGAAGTCATCAAGGCATACGCGCAGGAGCTCGGTCTGGAGTACGGCCCCGTCAACTATTTCATGATGTGTGACCCGAAATACGCAAATGACCTTGGCGAAGTTGTTCAGTGAGTTGTTCTGAATGCGGCAAGGTGATTCGCTGCCATAATGGATGAGGTGTTTCCTATGACACAAACCGATACCAATACCCGTATTACCGGCCTTGGCTTTTACTTGGATGAAATCGAAAAGCCGATATTTTGCATTTTTCTTGAGAATCATCGTCAGACTATAGATGCCATGAGCGCATCTGCTTCTGTTCGTGCATTTCTTGACCGTATATGTCTCGATAACGGCCGCATTAACTACGATGAGGCGGATAGGCTTTTGGCGAAAGATGAGGATTGTGCTTTGCTCGGTAAATGTCTTGCCTCCGCCCTTAATCACGAATTTGGAGAAGAGTTGCTCTCCTGCCACTATAGCAGCTCAACTGATATTAACCGTCCGTGCCTTATCCTTTTACCTGAAAAAGTCAAGGATGAACCGGCCATAGCATGTGTGCAAAAGGCAGCAAATGAGCTGCTCGTCGATTTCGAGCATGTGTGCCACGACACCCACTAAACAAAAAAAGAAGGCTGCTACCCGTGATGGGCGGCAGCCTTTTGTCTTAAAAAAGGAAATGACTCGCAAATATTATTTACTCGTTTGTTTTTTTAGCTTGTCCCTCGTTTCCATCAGAATAATCCCAAGCCGGTTTTGACCTGGGATGTTCTGGCATTTCGGGCAGTGGCAGTTGCCCCAGTAATTGTCATGCCAGCTGGTCGTGTCTTCCTCAATAGGCTGCGTACCCGTTTCGAGGAGGCGCTGTTTGAGGTCCTCATTCTGCTCGAACTTGGCCATCACCACGCGGCGCATCACGTCGTCCCGAGCCTCACCCCAGTTTGCGGGGATAGCTACATTGCGGCCAAAGCGCTTGGCAGAAGCCGGTGGCATGTCCGCAAACTGTCTGCGCTCTTCCAGTGGGACCTTGTGACTCTGAAACGCTGCTTCAGCGTTCTTGTAGCGAATCCCATTCATCACAAATTCGCAAGGATAATAGTTGCTCATGAACCAACTACGGTGGTTCTCTTTCTTAACTCGAATCATGCAAATTCTCCTAATTTCTAACTCAGGCGACACTTTTATCGCTGCCGTTCTTTTTTCTCTTCCGCTGCACTCAAAAGACCATCAAACAGCTCAACAGCCGTAGACACAAACAGCTGGTTCTGAATCGAGATTTTTCCCTGCTCCGGAGTCTGCCCTTTCATGTATGCAGCGGCACTATAAATTGCTGCCAAAACCTTGTGCTTCATCAAAGCAGATTCTTTGATATCCTCATTATCAGCAGTAAGGTAGTTGGCAAGGTTATAGGCCCGTCCAAGCATCAGCTCATCGTACAGCGGAGCATTGTGCTGGACCATGGTAGTGTAAACAGCAGGTTGTTCTCCGAAAGTGCTGAATCGGATGCCTCGGAATCCAGAATTCAGCTCATACAAAAGCGCGAGGCGTTCGGTCAGAAATACTGCCGTCTCAGCAGTCTTCTTTGCCGTTTTATCAGATAACGGAGCGGCATTATTCTGCTGTGCCGCGTGCAGAATTTTTTTGGCTAAAAGCCGTTTCGCATATTCCTGCACATCGTGGTCAAGCTCATAGTAAATATGGCTTGCCGTCTTGTTTGTACGCATCTTGTTACCTCCTGGTTCTTGCCGCCTTCTGTTGTTCGACCCACGCTTCGGCTTCCTCTACTGTGGCATACACTGCCGTCTCACCGCGCCGGGCAATCTGCTTTCGGGCATTCTGAGCTGCCTGCTCACTCTTGTAAGTTTCATAGCCAATGTAGGACCCATCCCATCGGGCAAGGCAGCAATAATATTCGTGGCTCTTAGCGGGAGCTGTCGGGACAAAGGGAGGAGGTACTGCGGGTGTTGCCTGAGTCGGCTGTGCGGCAGGAATCGGTGTTCCAGTCTTTCTGGCAATTAGATTCTGCTTTTCTGCCATCCAGGCATCAGCTTCCTTCGTATAATAGAAGTACTTTGCTTCGCAAGTATTGAACAGTGAATAATACAGATTCAACATTTCTTTTTCACTGTTGCAGACCTTCTTGCGAGCCAAATTGTAGCTTGCATCGTAGTAGCAGCAGATGAAAGCATCCCCACGCGGTGCTTTCTTCGTCTCATCTTCCTTGTAGTCTGGATACAGCTTGGCGAGGTCTTCTGCCGTATTCTTTTCCGGGTCCAGCGTGGATGCGTCGAACCCATTCGGAAGTTTCCAGTCATGAGAACTGATGATGTCCAAAAAGCCGCTTGCATACCGCAATGTCCAGCGCCCAACATGGACGAACCCAAAACTTTCAAGACACCGAATTTGTTTCGGGGTAGCCATTCCGCTGGCTCTGCGAGCAATGAGTCGTTTGAGAATTGCAGCGGCAAGGCCCTGAGATTTGATGGCATCCCCTTTTACGCCGTAGCACGAAATACTATCGATGATGTCATCGGAAGGCTCCTGCCTCTCACTCTCAAACATCGGCTGATAATCGTTGAGTTCCGGCGCTTCGATGCTGAAAATGTACTGCAGCGGGTCAACCAATCCTCTCGGCTTTTGACGCTGTGCCTTGAGCTTGCGCTGAATCGTATCCTGCTTTTCGAGTTCACACAGTGCTTTCCGCTTTTCCTCGTCCAGCTCAGTCTGTGCTTCCTCGATTGCCTCAATCAGCCCCAATTCGGGACTCCCGAAATTTTCCTGGCTATTCGAACCGGTGAGTGCCGCATCCGCCAGCATATCGGTGGTCTTTTGTGCCACTTCCGGGTCTTCACAGAAAATATCAGCAGGATGGCAAAGACTATGTTTCTTTGTCAGCCACAGGAAATCCAGCACGAGAAGATTCTTTTTCCCTTCACATAGGCGTGTTCCGCGTCCCACAATCTGCGCATACAGGCTACGGCTCTTGGTAGGACGCAAGCAGATGATACAGTCAACGGTCGGGCAATCCCAGCCTTCCGTCAGGAGCATCGCGTTCGTCAGCGCCTTGTACTCGCCATTGTCAAACCCTTTCAGAACGTCCTCCCGGTCCGCAGACGCGCCATTGACTTCTGCGGTCTTGAAGTTTCGCTTATTGAGGATATTGCACAGTCTTTTGCTGATTCGTACCAGAGGCGTAAAGATGACAGTCTTTCGGTTCAGGCATTCTCGCACAATGGCATCCGCAATCGTGTCCAGATACAGGTCAAGAACATTGCCGAGGTCCTGAGCACTGAAATCACCGGCATTGATATGAACCTTGCTGATGTCTACCTCGACCGGAATTGTCTTCGTGTTAATTTTGCAGAGATATCCTTCCCGAATTGCATCCGGGAGCTTATATTCAAATGCAAGACTATCAAAGATATCAGATAGGGATTTCATGTCGCTTCGGTCGGGTGTTGCAGTCACGCCCAACACTTTGGCATCAATGAAATGCTCGAGAATTCCCTTGTAAGTTTTGGCTGCCGTGTGATGCGCTTCATCAATGATGATAGCCCCGAAATAATCACGCGGATACTTCATTAACCGATTCTGCTTAGAGAGAGTCTGAACACTGGCGACAACGACCATTTTATCGGAATCAAGTGCCGAGTTCTGAGCTTTCTCCAATGCGGTCTCTAGCCCCGTCACCATCTTGAGCTTGTCGCTTGCCTGCTGTAAAAGCTCTTCCCGGTGCGCAAGAATCAAAACGTGTTCGCCCTTTTCCACCTGGTCGTTCACGATGCTTGCAAACACAATAGTTTTGCCGGTTCCGGTCGGCATCACAACCAGCGTTTTCTTATTCCCGGCATCCCACTCTCTATGAATCGCCGCAGCAGCTTTCTGCTGATATGGCCGTGGGTCAATCTTCTTTGTTGTAATCATATTTCACCCAAAAAACAAGCAGGCCCGAAATGAGCCTGCCTTACTTTTTCTCAATTTAGTTCATTGCCCGCTGCATCACAAATATAATGCCGGTTGCCAAAACCATAACGCCAATGTCTCTGACAACGGTTCCGACCCGTTTATCATTGGTAATGTCCTGATTCCATTCAAATCCCCAACCAATCATAGCGACACCAACCACAATCAAAATAACACCAACAATCGTTAAGCTTTCTTCTGATAAACCGTACATAGTGCATTTCCTTTCCGCAAACAAAAAAGTCCCGCACAAACAACTCATGCGGGACAACGATAAGATATATTTTTGGTTTATATTTTTCATTGTACGTAATTCGCACAGATTGACAATAGAAAATCACAAAAAAATTCCCGCATGAGCGTCGCTGCTCACACGGGAAAAAATTTCTTAATATTCAGTGCAGAGAACCGTCAAAAGGCTGGAGAAGTAGTACATTGCGATGGTCGTGATTTTCACAGCATCGCTTCCCTGCCCGTTTGCAAGGCGTGTAAAGGTTCCGCCGTTCTTGAGTCGGGTCATGGTCAGGTACATGAGCATATAGGTGTTCACATAGACGTCTGTATATCGCTGACCGTCGTCCTCGTAGCGCTGCGGGATACATTCCTGACTCAACATTTCAATGAGCTGATACCAGGATTTCAGATACAGAGGGCTCTTCGGTTCATTCAGAGCATTCTGAGCCTGCTTCTGGTATTCTTTCAGAGTTTCATCAGTCAGGGGCATGAACTCGACGTTTGCAAATTTGTCACGGTTGTAGTAGAGCCACAGCGTGGCATTGGACAGGTCCATGCAAATACCGGCAAGCTTCTCTGCTTTTTCGTCCTCCAGTTGAGTCACCGGAACGCTCGGGTCATCGATTTCGGCATCTTCGGAAGTCATGTCCACAATTCGGTAACTGTTTTCCTCCGTTCGAATCTCAGAGCTGACAAAGCGCTTGAAATCTTCAACGAGCTTCCGATAAGCTTCGAGCTGAGCATTTTCTTTCTGTTCACTCATAATGTGTATCTCCCTTTTGAATTTCAATTTATTATATGGATATCGCACTTTTTGCAAGGGCTTTTAACCCAAGCACCTTTTGCGCCGTTTGTCAATAACCACAAAATATCAAAGTGCTGGTAAAATTAAGGTGGGAAGACGTTCTGGAACCATGAAACACAGGGCCCTGCCTCTTGCTTATGGCTGCTGACTTTTTTCAGCTTGCACTCTGGCCGCTTTTCTTAACCTCGGCTGCAACCTTCAAGCGGCGTATGTACTCTTCCAGTTCCTCCAGTGTATAGGTCTCTTCCGTCTCAATCGGCTCTTTGGCATCTTTGGGCAGATAACTTTTCGTACAGACAAACTCAGGGTTCGTTACAGGGCAGTCCAGGACAGTTTCATCGTACAACTCTTTCTCGATGTTGTGGTAGAGGAAGAACGGGATATGCCGCCCGCAATCGTCATCCGATTCTGTCCAATCCGGGAGTTCCTGGATTTCGAGGGCATATGTTTCATAAAATATCGTGTTTGCCCGAGCATTGCCAAGAAGAGTGTTGAACAGCTTAAAGTTTTCTCTCACTTCGCGGCGGAAGAATTTCGGGAGTGAAAACTCCTCGTATTCCAGTTTCGTATCAGAGCGTAGGTAGTATCGGTACTGCGTCTCGACCGGTATAAACTTTGTTGCAGCATTCAGTTCTTTCAGAGCGTTGAGTCGTTCACTCGTCTTTCTGACATTATGCCTTGCATAGCACAGATACGCTGAAACCAGAATCATCAGAAGAAGAGCTGCAAGGATAATGACAATGAGCCATTCCTCGCCTTCCATATGCGGCAGGTGTTTCAGAATACTATCCTGGATAGCATAAGGAAGGTCATCGAACCATTCATAGAACCCAATCGGGTCCTGATAAGTATGGGGAGCCATGATTCACCCTCACCGCCATCAGTAAATAAACTTGCATTCCCGGCGTTCCCGGCCATTGCCGCACCAGTAATGCTGCCAGCGGGGAGTTTTGCCTTCCCCATTCTTTTTGTATTCTTTGGCCGCATTCTCACCAACGGTATATGTCTTGACGTTGATTCGCTGTGCCTTTCCCTGAAACACGAATACCGGGCGGTCACGCTTTTTGGAAGTTTCCAAGCGGACATCAGGGTTCTTACTGGCAAGATAGTAGGCACACAGGATTGCCAGGCGAACATAAGGTGTGCCGCCGTCAAAGACCGAAGGAACTGCTTCCATCACAGCCGGTACGCTGATACCATTTACCTGCCGCTGCCCGGCTGCCTTTTCCAGGTATTCTTTCGTGCTCCGAGTTGCTTCCGTCAAACTCTGGTTTTCTTTGGCCCAGGCAGGCAGAGTCAGGAACGTGAAATCATCATGGCTGCCTTTGGCCGGGCCGACAAGAACGATGCCGAAAGCAGTGGTCTTCTCTTTCTCTTCGAATTCCACATGCACGAACATACCGTTGTAGTCGTAGCTGTCATACACCGGGATAAAGAAATCACGAATCGGAAGCCGCTGCAGGATATCCTGATGAATCGCCATGTCATCCGTATCCATAAGAATTTTCTGGAACTCGTAGTCAAAATCACAGACCGTCTTCGTCTGGTTCCAGCAGCCGATGGTGAAGCAGGGGAAAATCTGTGCAGCAAGGACACGCTCGAAACCCGGCGTGTTCATTTTCTGCGCTGCCGTCACACAGCAAAGCATTGAAGATTTGTTGTACTCTTCCAGAGTCTTCCCACACGGGTCACTGAACCCAAAATGGTTACGGGTCTGTTTGGTAACGGCATTCGCCGTCAATGCGATTCTCAGCTGTTCCTTGGTCATTTGCTATCCTCCAAAAGTTTATTTTTTGTCATATGCAAACAGCGCTGAACCATGCCGATGGTGAATTTTCGAGTCGTTAGCACTGTCATGAGCTTTCCTTCATTGCCCTTGATGGTTCGTTCCAGAATGTTCCAGGATTCGCTTTCGGGCTTGACATTGGTATATAAGTCCAGCGGAACATACAACCACGCGATTTCACTGTCTTGCATCACGGCATAGGATTGCAGGATTTTATCAATTGCCTCTACGCCGACCTTCCAGCTGGTGATTATGGTCCGGCTGATATCGTATACAATCAGGTGCGGTGCTTCATTTGCTTCCGTATCAACTTCAATGACATGAGCAATATACGGTTTCCCGTCCACCAGCTTATACCGATAAATAATGGACGGAATTTTCTCTCGAATCAATCTGTCATGCTCAAGCGCCAAGTCCGCGTACTCGCCCGTTGCATCAATGATGATGACTCGTCCCTGACAGGTCCTCAGTGTCGCTCTAATTTGCTTGCGGCACCAGGCGAAGCAGCTCTCTTTGTATTCTGTTGAGACAAGAAAAAAGTTATTACCAGGTGTTATGATAGGTTCGTAGCTCATTGTGTAACCTCAGCTTTTGTACTTCATCTGTTCTTAATTGTCTGCGATTCGCACAGTTTCGCAACATGATATTGTCTGTGAATGCCAGGCGTTGGAATTACAACCCCTTGATGAAGTTCGGGTCATAGTGAGACAGGACATCCTCATTCAGGCAGTACTCGCACTTAATAGTTGTCGCGTCATTCGTATACACGCCGCGGTTTGCGTAGTATATCCCATCGATATAAATGGCGAACACGACGGACGGCATCAGTGCCTTTTCATTCACTGCGTAAATCAGGTATTCATCCAGATTATCCTTGACCACCGCGCTCTTATTGATTTGGGCGATTTGCTGTCCGCAAAGGAATACAGGGCAGCATACTCCTTCTTTTCCAAAACCAATTTTGTAGCTCTGGTATTCCTCGCCATACAGCTGCATGGTGATAGAATTGTATCCTTGGAGGAATCCGGTTTTTGTATGGATGACGGAAATCTCGCCTACCGTGCGGTTGTTCTCACAGATAGCAAAAGGGTGTCTCAGAATATCTTTCGTGTTGATGCCGCGCATGTACGCCCTTGCGTCACCAGCTGGCATGTATTGCAGCAGGAACTTGGAATCATTCAGCCGGATGCCATAACCTTGCCGCAGCACTTTCGGAATATAGTGTGCCTGCCCGATAACGGCCTTGCCTTTCACGATATCGAAGGTGAACTCATATCCTTTCGATTTGGTTTGCTTAACAATCCATTGCAAAACTCCATCGCCTCCTTTTGCCTTCTCACTCGCTGGATAACCTTGTAAATACCAGGAACCGAGAGCTGATACTTTTCGGATAGTTTCTGCACCGGCACGCCACTCTCGTATTCTCGAAAGATATTCTCGTTGCGCGGTCTTTGTCTAATTTTGATGCGCTCGTTTCTGCGGTTTTCAGTCAGGCCCGCATCGTTGGCAACCATGCCGCAATATCCTTCTGTCACGTTGAATTTCGCAATCATTTCCTTGAGAGGGACACTGTTCTTGTATGCCGCAAGGATTTCAGCTTTTCTGGCATCCTCAACCTGTGCCAGCTGAATTCTGGCCTCCTGTTTCGCGTCGTCTAACGCTCGATAGCATGTACGGACGCTCAACCTGTATTTTGCGGCAAGCTCCTCAATGGAATAGCCGTTGCCGTAGTCTTTCATGATATTGCAATTTCGCTCAATCAACTTTTTGCTTGCAAATTTTGAGATGGTACTCAGCTCCTTTGCTTTACGCTTTATTTCTGATTGTCTGCAATTCGCACAAATGGGCAACTATTTTTGCGAAATAAGAAGGCAGGCTCCGAAAAGAACCTGCCATGCATATTAGAGGTTAAAGATGCCCAGCCAGCGCCGAAACTTGATGCCGAACAATTTCTGTGCCTGCTCGTAGTTCATGATAAGCTGGTTGCCGCCAGAAATCTCTGCTTCGAGGGAGTTCGGCAGCTCATCTGCAATGTATTTCAGTTCGTACCACGGTCCATCCGGCGGATAGGAGTAAATGAGCCTGTTCTGCTTCTTATCAACCCGGAACTTGCTCGGGTCAGCCTGCCATGCCATGCCAGTTCGATTTTCTCAATTGCAGCACGACCAATGCTCTCATCACCCATATAGTCGTTATAGTACAGGATACGCACATAGTCCGGCAAATCGATTCCGCATGCCTCGAAGATATCTGCAATGACACTAGACGAAGCGTGGAAGATATCCGGGAAGTATTCCTTGCCATTCGCATTTTCACGCATTTCCGTCGTCATCTCATCGATGCAAACAAGCATTCGGCGGACATATTCGCCATAGAACGCGGTTGTCAGCTCCGACATACTCTCATTCACACGCTTTGAGTTCTTGGCACCGCGCTCGTTGTCGATTTTAGCACCAATTCGACAGATGATAGCACGTTTCGAGAGGTCTTTTGTCAGCGAGGTAATTTTATTCGATGTGATAGATACAGCAGGATAGTTCACGAGCCTGTCCGAGATACCCCATTCATCGTTCTTGATTACCCGTTCTGAATGGTTCTGAAACTGGGTCTTGGCGAGGTCGTCGATGTTCAGCGGCAGTCCCTCACAAACTCGTTTGAGGCCGTCGATTCTTGTGGCTGTGAAATCCTCCGTCGTGTTCATCTTAACGGTCTCACCGCACATGAGTTTGACAAGAAATTTTATAAAGGTCGTCTTGCCGCCGTTTGAGTCGCCGTATATAACGCCGTACATCGGGAACAGCTTCGTATCGTAGTTGTTCCTCGATGCGAAATACCGCAGATACGCCATGAACGGAGTAGCCAGATACCAGGTCATGTACTTGAAGTAGTCCTTCTTGGCCTGTTCGACATCGCCGTAAAAGTAGTCCATGCCTGAGAAGAACTTCTGGATGCTCTTGATGTTCTTTGCCACCTCGCTGAGATTCGGATTGAGGTCGATATTTTCGTCGTTGAAGGTCATGGTCCCGGCATCATAGTCGATATGTAATTTTGGGAGCTGCTTAACTGCCTCAGCTGCCACACGCCGCACCTCGGTATATCGTTTCCCGAAAACGCGCATCGGTTCCGCTGCCACTACAATACGATTCGCCTGTACCGGCATCTTAGGCATGATTGGCTTGACGAGTTCCTGCATTTTCTTGACATCGGCAGCTATCTCGTATTCGACCTCATCCTCAGGCTGTGCCTGTTCCAGAAAGACAAGCTTCTGCTTTTCAATAGACTGAAAGACGGGCACTTCTTTGATGTTCTCTTTCAGATAATCTTCCTGGTTCATGGTGTTCACGACTGCCTTATAGGAGACATTGTCGGAGCAGGTCTCCTTGAAGGTCTCGAACAGAACCTTGTAATGCGAAAATGCCGCCTCGTCATCGAAGCAGACGATATTCTCTCGCTGAATGCCGCAAAACGCCGATGCCGACATATTCGCACTGCCGGTGATGACTCGGACACGCTTATGGTCAGCGCTCTCCAAGATAAAGATTTTCTCGTGCGATTTCGTGTCTCGCGATACATACAGCTGCAAGGACCCGTCATCGAGGCGGTTCGCAAGGTTCCCTGCCGACTTAGACTTAGCGAGCCGCTGCACGCTGTCGATTTGCACCGACATGATGGCAGCAATGTCGTTGGCGATGATTTTCTCGCATCCGAACACGACTTCCGCATACGAGAACTTGTTGATGACCTTATTCACGAACTCGATACCGGACGAAAAAGTGATAGCATAGAGTCTGTCGAACCCGTCAAACAACTCTTCCCAATTCGTTTCTACCGTATCAGCATATACCGCCTTCACAACACTCAACGCCTGCGTGGAGATGCTCGCCTTTGCCTTCGTGGTCTTGTTCGCCACGAGTTTGAAGGGCTTATCCGTCTGCCCTTCACTGTCCTCCATGTCCTCGCCGGGGTCCAAGAGTTCTTCCGGGCCTTCTTCGGTATATTCGGGGCTTTTCGATGCCATCATGTCCATCAGCGACATCTGATTTTCCAAGTCGTTTGCTTTTCTTCTTACCATTTTGTACCTATCCTTCCTAAACAGATTTGGGTCATTTGTTGGTTTGGGTATAAAAGCGAGCGGTTACTTTTTAGCAACCAATTATTCATTCATGGTTTTTGTTTTTTCGGTTAAATCTGATTTTAGGTATTCCTAGTTTCATTTTACCACTTTAGCTGTCCCATTGTCCGGACTTTAAACTACTCGGCACAAGTATTATCCACCTCAGCCGGATTTCATTCGTCTTTTCTTGTATCCTCTTCGCGTTTCGTTTAATTTCGTGTTGTTTCGTGAATACCAAAAACAGCCGCCATATTTATTGCAAATACATCCTTGCATCGCTTTTTTGTTCTCCAATTCCCATTGTATGCAATTTGCACGGCTGTGCAACTGCCCACAGAGTATCAAACTGCTGGAAATCATGCCGCAGAATATCAAACTGCTGGTAAAATCGGCTCGCTTCGCCACTGAATCGCTGTATTCACAAAACAAAAAGCCGTCCACCCAAAAAGATGAACGGCATATATTTTTGCAGGATGGTTATGCTTGCGCTGCTTCTATTTTTCTGCCATTGTACAAGGCGGCGACCATATCGACCGCCTCATCCATCGACCGGCACTGGTAGCTGATGACCGTACCGTTTCCGACCAGCATATTCCCGCTGCGCCAAAACGCCTTGGCATCGGTTGTGTAAATGATGCTGCCCTTAACATGCAGTTCTACACCGTTGTTTGTCGTGACCGTTTGCATATTGTACCTCCTAGAACCTTCAACCGCCGTACAGTCCCACGACCGTACCCAGTGCTTCGTCTTTCGACTGACAGTTGTAGCTAATGACCTTGCCGCTGCAGGTCAACATCCTGCCGCAGAGGTTGTAGGTCTTGCCGTCCGATGCCGTCATAATATTGCCGTAGCAATTCACCGTCACACTGGATTTTGTGTATACTACCATGTTTTCACCACCTTTTTCGGTTTTGTATGTTTTATATTTTTGCCTTTTAGCCCGCCGTGCTTTGCCAAGACTATGCACAGGGCATCTCGGATAGTCTCGGCGTTCCCACAAATCCGACCGTTTTCGTCGATGATTTTAGACCCCTGCATCCGGTATGAGGTATCATCTGAGGCGAAAACTGTTTTGCCGTTGAGAACCAGCGTTACGCCGGATGCCGTTTCGATTTTTGCTATGCTCATATTCGTTCTGCCGCTTTCCTGTGCCGTTCTTCTTTTCTTGTTCGGCTCAGCCAAAATCAACACTATGCCGCCCGGCATATAAGCCGTTTCCGTAAGCCTTGTTCACGGCCTTTTTGAGTTCTTCCGGAAACTCCTGTTCTTCTATTTCGTTTTTTCGGAATGCTTCCGCAAACGCCTTGTACAAGTCGTAGGTCTCCTTGTTGGGATTAAACGGTGCTGTTCTATAATATTCTGTCACTGACCATTTCTTGCCGTCGATGCTGGTCAGATAAAATCTGGTATTCGGAATCAGAATGCTTCCCATCATGTCAATTACCATCCTCCACGACCAAGGCGAACCCACTCGGTTTTCGTGGTGTGCGAAGTATGATGAGCATATACTTCATATTGCAGCTTGCGCTCATACTCTGCTCTTGACGCTTGTTCTTCCTTCAGCTCCTTGACTGTGGCGAGCAGCTTATCTTCTCGACCTTCCGCTTCACCCTTGGCAAAAGCTGCTTTTTCGGCTTCTTCGATGCGCTGGTATCTGCTCTTTCGCTCTTTCTCGATGTAGAGTAACCCGTTGGCTACTGCATCAAGGAACGCTTGCATCTCAGATTCCGGGATAGGTTCTTGGCTTTCTCTGCTTTTGGATATACAGCAAAAGCCCTCATCGTCGTAATGGATGAAATAGGGTGAGTTCGGAACCTGTTGTACTCGCATAGGGCACTTCTTCCTTCCGTCTCAAAGACAATTTGCCGGGACTGTCTCCCGTTGCCCGCTGCTCGCCGCGTGGAGGCTGTCTTTTGGAGCAGCTGCGCGGACAAAACCGCGCTTTTGAGTTACATCTCTGCGTTAAACAGGTTGCGGAGCTTGTAGGTGATATCCTCGCTGTTACCAACGATAGCTGCCGCTTCGTTGATGGAAGCGAGCTCCGAAAGACTATCCGCTGCGTAGTTGTAGCTGATGGTGTAAATGGGGATATCCATACCGGCAATGATGTTCTTCGTATCGGAGAAGCCATATCCGGTATTGTTGTCACCGTCCGTGAGCACAAAGATGATGGGCGTGCAATTCCCACCCAGTTCCTGAGATTTCTGGTAGATGCGGTCCATAGCAACGCAAAGACCGTTGTACATTGCGGTGCTGCCGTTCGCATCGAGGGAGTTCACGGCACCCTTATACAGAGTTTTCTGGGTCAGAGAGAACTGGTCAATGGGCAGGTATTCCCTGACATCTGAATCAAAGCCAATGATGCCGATATAGTTGTCGTCATTGATATACTGGATGGTGTTTATCATCGCGGTTTTCAGGGCATTCAGGGGTTCGCCGCGCATCGAGCCGGAAGTATCGACAACGAACTCTGCCACAATAGGAATACCGGAATCCTTCTCTTCTTTCCAGACACTCTGAGCCTGTGCGATGGTGTTGCCGTCGTATGCCTTGCCTGTATAAGCATAGTCGTCAAGACCATTGAACCCGTCCTTCGTCGCTTCTGCCTGATTCTGGGCGCAGAGGGAAACGAACGCAGCAATAACTTCCTTCTTTTCGGCCGAGATGCTTCCAATAGAATACAGGGGGTTATCATGCCGCACACCGAACGGGATGAACTCGTAGTTGCGCTGTAAGGTCGGGTCATTCTGATAAGACTGATACTCCATGACAACGCCGTCCACGATGCCCTTGTCTGCCGACTGGACCATCTGCTGGGTCGTGAAGGATACGAGAGGGACGTTCGCTTGAAATTTCTGGAAATTCTCAACAGCAGCCGTATCGACAATCGTATCGCTGCCGCTGCTTGCCAATGCAGCAAGCAGGAAGTTAAGACCAGTTGCGCTGGTATATGGGTTGGAATACCCCATCATGAGTTTGCCATCGATGGTTGCGTTCAGAACGGAAGAAACAGACGCTTCACCGTATTCAGAGCGAAGCATATCCCCTGTCTTCTTTGATACGAGAATACCCGCCACATTGCCGACCAGACGGTCAGCCTCAACGGTCAATTCTACGCCCTCGTTCTTCACCAGCTCGCCAAAGAGCGTATTTGAAGGGGTATAGCACTCGGGCTGATACTTTCCCGTCGAGATGTACTCAGCCGCCGTACCGGACGGAATGGAGCGCAGGGAGACACTCATAGTCTTGTCTCCGGAAGTCTTGTTGTGCTGGGCGTTGAACTTCTTTGCCATGCTTGTCAGGAAAGAATCGGAGCCGGATTCTGCTGCTTTCTCGCCGGAAGAGAAAATTTCAATGTTGACATCACCGTTTCCCTCCACCACAAACGGGTAGGAGGAGTCGATATCCGGCAACTCATCTTTTGCGTCCAGAAACTCCGATACATCAAGCTGTTGCGGATTGACGGATACTTCCTGCACCCCGATACGTTTCATCTTTCCGCTTAAATCCGCATACGCCTGCTCGGAAGTCATCGTGCTGATGCTGACATTCGAGTCGCGCAGCACAGTCGTCGAAAACACGCCGAGAACAACACCCACCACGGCGATGGTTGCAACTACAGGGAAAATATTTTTCTTCGTCACGTTAAGACTCTCCTTTCAAAATATCATATTGCTTCATAGCCTCGCGGCTGATTACTTCATCCTGCTCGATGTCCTGCGTCGTCTTGTTGATGACAGCGTCGAGCTTAGACATTGCGAGGACAACCTCTGCATCCCATGGATTCTGGGCAGAACGTTGGTTCAGAGCGTATGCTAAAGAATCTAATCGGAGGATTAAGCGCTCATTGTCATGAACTACCTTATCCACGGTACTTACGATACCATTGTAGATTTCTTTCTTTTTCTGCGCTTCTTCTTTGTTTCCAAACGAGATAGAGCCTTGACAGAAAGCCTTGTATTCCGTTTCATCAAACATTGAAGCCGAGCGAATCGCGTCATCCAGTCGGTCATAGAAGATACGTTCTGCGGATTCCAATAACGTTAGGCACTTGGCTTGTTCCCCGGATGTCTTGCTATCCTGGGTCATGCTGTAGGCAACGGCCATTTTTTGCCCGAAGCGCCGTACCTGATACAGCATTTGGTCAGCCTGCTCTGAGAAGACGCTTTTTGTCTTTACTGCCGTTTGAATTTTGTTGGTATACAGCTCTTCTTTGCTTGCAGGCCGTTCAGATGCAGCAGAAGCCGCAGCTTTCTGCTTTTTGAGAAAATTGCGATATGCAATGTATGCGCAGAGCAGCAGGAACAGGACCGGCGTGCCATATTTCGCAAGGAGGATAAGGAACAGCGATGTTCCGTGCATGTATTCGATAGTGTAATAGGTGCTGATATAGGTTTCGACCATGTAGACTATAGCCGCTGCTATGATAATCAAACTCACGCCGAGCATTAACTTCACCTCTTCGGTTTCAATCGATTTGATACAAAGCATCTTTTGTTTTTAATTATCTTCAATTCGCACAATTCAGCAACAAAGCCTTAACATGCAAAAAAGACAGTCACCCTAATTGGATGGCTACCATGAGCTTTTCGTTTGCGTCACAACAGAAAAAAGGATGGCTCTTTCGAGTCACCCTCTTTTTATTCGTTGTCTTTAATCTTTGGCTTTTTTGTCTTTCATGATAGCCTTCTCTTCTTCGGTCACATCCGGTCGAAAATGAGTGACTTCCTCACCGTTGAGACTCTTCTCATGAATCAGATAGCCGCCTTCTACGCGTTCCATTGCCTTGGCACCTCCTTTCTCTTTGTTATTCTCAGGCTGTTCACATTGAGTCATAATGTTGATGTTGCGGTCTGTCTTTGCCTGGATGCTGTTGGCACGGACAATTTCGCCCATGTCAATGCCGGTCGCTTCTTTCACCGTCTGCATGGTTTGAGCCATCAGGATAGGAACGTTCCCGGAAACGCCGGATACGCCGGAGGCATCACCGCCAATGATAGAAACCTTATCAATGCTGGACAAAGGCTGAGCCACGCTCTTGGCAATGTCCGGAAGAACCTTGATGAGCATTTCAGCCACAGCCGCATCGTTATACTGCTTATATGCCTCTGCTTTCTGTTTCATAGCTTCCGCTTCAGCCAAGCCTTTCTGACGAATCGCTTCAGCTTCTGCCTTACCGACAAGCTCGATGCCTTCTGCTTCCTGCTGCTTGGAGAACTTCTGTGCCTCAGCTGCACGTTCCGCCTCATATTTCTTGGCTTCTGCCTCTTTCTGGCGGCGGTACAGGTCAGCATCTGCCTGTTTGCGGACTTCCGCATCCAGTTTGCGTTGTTGGACCTCGGCTTCCTGTGCGGCAAGGTCTACCATTTTCTTCTGCTTGGCAATTTCAGCATCCGCTTCCGCTTCTTTGATTTCTTTGGCGCGGAGATTCATCTGAATCTGACCGGCAGCATCTGCGTCAGCCGCAGCTTTATCAGCTTCAGCTTTCAGCTTTGCCTTGGCGAGCTGCAATTCATTGTTGCGTTTTGCAATCGCAGTCTGCGCTTCAACTTCTTTGGCATTTGCAGCCATCTCAGCATCGGCCTTCGCGCAGGCTACATCACGGGCAGCCTGAGCACGGGCAATTTCAGCCTGTTTCTTTACGAGCTCTTCCTGTTCGATGCCGATAGCTTCGATAACGCCGTGATTGTGGCCTTGAACATCCACTGCATCCCTGATGTCCTGGACATTAAAAGTCACGACCTCAAGTCCCATCTTAGCAAGGTCGGGGCGAGCATTCTCGATAACGCTCACAGCCATCTGCTTGCGGTTCGTCAGAATTTGGTCAACGGTCATGTCAGAGACAATCTCACGCAAATTGCCCTGCAGAACGTCATTAACTTTCTCATTGATGCCCTGCTCGTTCATGCCGAGAAAGTTCGAGATGGCTGCCTGCTGGCGGGACATGATGTACGCCTTGGCGTCTTTCAGACCGGATGCCTTCACTTCTTCATCCAGAACGGTAGAGTTTTCGCTGTAGACTTGAATCGTGACAACAGAGTCAATCCAGAGACTTACGCCGTTCTTCGTCTTAACACCTGTTTCAGGAGTCTTGACATCGATTTTCAAAAGGCGCATATTCAGTCGGTCAGCCCGTTGAAGAACGGGCAGAACAAATGTACCCTTTCCGCAAACCACTTTAGGCTTAGACAGGCCAAAGCCAGTTACAACGATAGCCTCCGTGGGCGGAGCTTTCTTGTAGCAGAGAAATCCAAAGAGAATAATCAGGGCTGCTACAATTCCAATCACATATACCATAATTTTTGTTTCTCCATTCGTAAAATAGTAATAAAACTATAAGTCAGGACTTGCGTCCTGTGGTCCACTTCGCCAATGTTATGCACTGTTTTAGCCTTTCGACATGACGCTCGCACTTCTCCTCCCCTCGGAGATGTTTAACGAAACGCCTGCAGAGCTCACCACTTGTGGAGCATGGATAAGGTGCCTATATTATTAGTACACAACGTAGTTTTCCCCACTGCCGGAGCAATGGGCTTAGGCTAATCAACTGGGCTTACAGGTTGCCCCGCAAGCCCCGTCTATAACCGGCGAACCGGTTTAGGCGGGGTTGTTGACTCTTTTAGCTGCTAAGATTCTCATCCCTACTGCATCGGTATCGCCCCATCTCACAATCGCTTTGTCTTTAATTATCTGCAATTCGCACGATTCCGCAATAAACAAAACCCACAGGTGAGAGAATGACCTGTGGGCTTCGAAAAGAGGTAATTATGCGCAAGCAGACACGGTATCGATTCGTGGCGACCAACTACAATCACTACAAATGTCTCTTGCCGTTTCTCTTGTACAATTCTTATTGTACGAAGTTCGCACAGCAGCGCAAGAGCAAATTTGCTTGGTTCCAAATATTTTCAAGTTGCAAAATTAGCTAACTTTGTGTATAATATAATTAGCTAAAAGGAGGTGTCAGTTATGATTACTGCTACTGCAACCGCAACTGAAATGCAGAATAATTTTGGAAGATACTTGAATCTCGTTATGTCTGGTCAGGAAATAATCGTAACAAAAAACGGCCGTGAAGTTGGTCGTTTCATTCCCAAAGATGCTGCCGTTTCCTATCTCACAGATTCCCTCACCGGCATCCTTAAAGGAAATTACAACCTTGACGAAGTGAAAGAGGAAAGGCTGAGAGAAAAGTATGACCTTACTGATTGACGCTAACATCGTATTGGATGTATTGCAAAACCGAGAAAACTTTGTGAAGGAATCCGCGATGATATGGAAGCTATGCGAAACAGAGCAAGCAAAAGGCTATATTTCCACGCTATCCTTCGCAAATATTATGTATATTCTCCGAAAAGAACTCACTTCCGATAAAATCGAAGAAGTATATCACAAACTGTGTTTGATTTTTGAATTTGCTGATTTCAGTTCTTCTATTCTTTCAAAAGCTGTTGAAATGAACTGGAAGGATTTTGAAGATGCAGTTCAAAGTGCTACTGCAGAACAAATTCATGCCGATTATATTATTACGAGAAACGTTCGTGATTTCACAAGAAGCAAAGTAGTCGCATTTACTCCGACAGAACTTCTAATGAGAATCTGACGTTCGAGCCTCACGCGACCCCTTAGAAAGTGTTGCGTATCTGGACGCGCAGGTCGTTAACGCCAACACATTGCAAAAGTAAAGCATTCATGAACGATTTTGCGATTTAGCCCTGTAATCACCAAAATATGGTATAATGCATTTGTAAAGAAATGTAGAAAGAAAAGAATTATGACAATCGGAGATATCCTGATACAAATAAATCAAGCAAATCTCGACACGATGCTTCCCCTTACAGCAGTGAAAACAAGCGCAGATATCGAACGGTACTACAAAGAAGGCTACAGTGTCGGCATAACGGCCAACGAATTTGCTAAGAAGTATCCGAGGCTTCCTGTCGCCAGAATCTATGCTACGCACAATATGCTGGCATCGCTATATTATTGTGAGCTTAACAATCCGATAATTCCTATTGTTCTTTCTCTGAACATTTATGGAGACAAACGCTTGGCTGTGAACGGCGAATCGGACGAAAAGTTTCAGCAGAGAGTTCTGGATAGGGCCGAGAAAATCTCATCGGGAAACGCCCCCTTCATTCGCAGCTACCTCTTTTCCCTGGAAGACAGCCTGCGTGTATCGGTTCTTTCTAAATACATTGAGTTGTCCAGTCCGGGTGAGAATCTATACGCGCTTTTTCTGGACTTCTATCGTACCAGTGATTTTGGGTTCTCGGCTCTCAAAGAGGATAACCTTCAGAAAGTCTTTTCTGGAAAGTCTCAGAAGCAAAAGCAGGACACTGAAAAGAAGCTATCCAGCCTGCCGGATATTGTGACCATCTATCGTGGGGAAGGGAGTAAGTCAACTCCATACGAGAAATCTTTCTCCTGGACCACAAGCTACAAGGCAGCCTGTTTCTTTGCCTGTCGTATTCCAAGTGTTGATAACAGCAGAATCATAACTGCTCACGTCAACAAAAGTGATATCATCGAATACTTTTCGCGTGATGAAGAAAAAGAAGTTCTCATTTCACCAGCTGCTATAAATGAAGTCAAGATTGATACACTTTACGGTATCGACGCTCTGGCAGACAAAATCCCAGCGTTTTATTCGCTCTATCAGTGCTACCGGAGCCGTATCTCCGCACTGTACGATGATTATGGCCGGATTGATGACGAGGAGCACGACGCCGAGCATACGCTGCGAGTTCTCTTTGATGCGCTGCTTTTGGTTCAGGTTCAGGGCATTGCCTTAACAAAAAAAGAATCCCACCAGCTATGTGATGCGATTCTTTATCATGATATTGGGCGGACGAATGATGATGTCGATGACAGTCACGGAGCAAAGTCCAGGGACATTTATTATGACGCAGACTCCGACTGCAATCCGGCAACTGCTTTCCTCATCGAGTATCATTGCTTGGATGACCGCAAGGCTCTTGCAGACCTCAAAGCATCCAATATCCGGGACAAAGAACGGGTGTGGCTGCTGTATACGATTCTGAAAGACGCAGATGCCCTGGACCGTGTGCGGTTCGGGATGCGGGCCGTGGACCCCAAGTATTTTTGAAACGAGATGGCCCACAAACTACTGCCCACTGCGCAGAGCTGTGTAGGGCAGCTGAAACTATGAGGAGGATACTGTGCAGAACGAAAATGGTGTTTTGGCAGTGCAGGAAGATTTCGGTAATGCCCTAGTCGATAAATACGTACCGGTATGGGATAAGAAGTATCGGAGCAAAGGCGAGTCTATCTGGGTATTTCAGAGAAGAACCCTGTCCAGCGCTTGCCAGGTTGCGACGACATTGCATGACATGGATTTTGGGAAAGCATCTACTTTCCTCTTTCACCTGGCCCGTGGAGCTGAGGAGTGCAAACCTCTTATTGAGGCCGTTAACTCTCAGATAGAGCTCGCCATGGCGAACTCTGATAAATTCATCAAGGGATATCATCGGTTCTTGCAGGAGCTCACAAAGCCCATCAAGAAGAATAAGGACTATGCTCTGTATTTTAAGGCTATTGCTTATGCGCAGGAATGCGTTCATTTAGGTTTGACCATTGACGGAATTGTGGAACGTAATGATTCTGTCTTGTACGCGGTAATCGATATGCTGATGCAGGGGAGCGAATACCTCAAGCCTCAGGAATTCGATATTGTGAACAACATTGTCGGTATCTCAACTGAGAACGAGCCAATCATTATTCGGGACCCCTATCCCCTCGCCGATGTTCCTGTCTATTATAGTGATGCTCTTTTCAACAATCGGCCATACGACAAATGCGATTCTCAGATTTCTGAAGATAGACGTCTGGATATGGTCTTTTCGTACTACAAGCGTTATGGTTATGAGGACGTTGCCGACTTCGACAGCATCAACAACCTCGCTTTGCTCTCACATCTGTATACGAACACAGTCCTTTCGATGGCTACCTATGTGAACGAGTATACCGTGGACATGCTGCCGGACAAGCCGCTGATTGAGAATACTCCGAACATGTGGTCCTGGTGGCCAAAGCCCATCTCACCCAAATATACGACAGAGTTTTTGAAAGATACGCTGCACCATCGCCGCAGAACTCTTCCCGCCAACGGTGCATTGTTTCAGTTTGATGCCTGCCAGCTGATACAGGAAATTAAGCTGAAAGAGACTTGCCGCGACAACGAGATTGTGTGTCTGTATAAAATCGTAACCAAGTTCGGTGACCTGGCCGGATACTATAACACAAGCACCGAGTGGTTTTATATTTTGACTGACCGAGCTCAATTTCCAGAGCTGGTTGACAGCGTCACGAATCTGATTCTCTGGCTGTACACTTCTCTCGCCTGTGATTTGCCGGATGTCCTGCCCACTGATGCGTCGTTCCGGTCTTCGTTTGTGACACACGCGGATGCTCCATTCAGGATTCGTTGTCTGATGATTGGCGGAAAGCCCCGCGATTATCGCAAGAAAGGCAATGATGACGACGAGCCGCTGCGGGTGTTCGACAAGTCCAAGTATGATGCTTCGTCCAAGAACATCAATGGTTTTATTCGTCGCCTGCCTGCCGGGCAGAAAGCGAGTGAACGTGCTACCATGATAGCTGAAAGCTATGGCTATGAGCTGAAGAGTGATGAAACCTATGTAACACCGTTCGTTAGAAGGCAGTGGCTGAAAAAGAAAACTGAAGAATAAACACGAAAGCGCCCACCGAAGATGGTGAGCGCTTTAATTTTTTCCGTTCCAGAAAACTTTTCCCAAAAATACTAAAAGTTTTTTGAACTCAGAAAAGTTTTGCTGTTTTCCAAAGAATTTATTTGGCTTTGGAAAATTATGCGGCTATCATTGGGGATTCACTATCGGCGTTGCTGTTCTTGCTTGTGAGTCAATGGAATAAGTGGCGTCAATGTATACCGTATTGCTCCCTGTGTCTTTTCTCACAAAAACTGGCATTACAATTTCTGTGATGGATGTTGGGTCATTGCCATTTTCTGCGTAGGTTTCGGCATATTCCTGCCAACGGATATCCACGTAGGCATTAGAATGTGGTTCCAGCAATGTTGTTCCTCCCGGGGTACACTCAAAGCCATTGATGGAGCCTTTATCCAGAATAATGTCGATACGGTCATCTGTCTTATTCTGATAGTAGGCTTTTGCCGTGTAGCCCATGAAACTATCAGAATAAAATCCGCAAACGACCATGCTGCAGGCATTATTGTCGAACAGCACAATATCCGTGGGCTGAATCTCGTGTTTTGGTTCTGTCGCTTTCTCTTCACCTTTCGGATAAATCACAAAGTCATCATCGACAGGGTCATCACGATTCGACACATCCCATTCTGCTTCATCATAGACATCGATGTGAAGTTTGACGGTATCGATGTCTTGCGGTTTCACTCCATAGATTTCCAGTCCTGCTTTATCCCACGAAACGACCTCGGTGGTTTTCACTCCTGGTCCAATTTCCGGGAACCAACTGGTATCTGCCGGGATTCCATTCAAGGACGAGCTGCTTGTGATAGCGCAAAGAGTTTTGTCATCCGTTTTATTTTGGAAATCAACGGTCCAGTAGTAGCCATAGCTGTCATCATAACCCACGTTCTGCAAGATGATGGTACAGGTATCGTTGTCGGCAATCGTCTGTGGCTGGAAGCTCTCATCGAACTGGATGTCGGGTTCAGCCGTTGCATTATCGGCAGCACTACTTGCAGTACTCGTTGAAGAGTCGCTGGTGCTTTCCTCGGAGGATGCAGCATCAGATGTAGCTGCACTGCTGGCAGCAGTACTGGTAGTGTTAGAGCTGCTACAGGCGGCCAGGGAAAGTACAAGCAAAGCCGAAAGTGCTAATGATACAACCTTTTTCATGATTTTCTCCTTTTTTCTTTGTATAAGGCTATTATACATCAAAAGCGCTTCGACATTTTACTTTTCCACCGTGTTTTCCCAGAACGAAACCTTTACTTACAAAGTCGCAAACGATGCCCGGGAAAGTTAATAATTTTAATCGCAGGAGGGCGTCAAATTATTTCGATGTTGTCACGGAATTTGTCTGAGGGTTAATAGTGAAAGTCTCATCTACATAGATGTCCCGAGTATTGAAATTGTTTATAACGATTGGCATCACCATTTCGGTGATAGAGGTGGGGTCTTTACCGTTGGCCTCATAAGTATCTAAATAATCGTAATAGTAGATGTCTACATAGGCATTAGTGTGCGCATCAATTCCCATTGTATCTGTTTCAGGGAAGCACTCAAAGCCATTTATGGAACCTCCACTTCTAAAGGCAAGCATGATTTCTTTATCTGTTTTGTTTTCTATGTAAGCTTTGGTCGTATAACCGTGCAGGCCATCGGGGTCAAATCCACAAATCATCAGAGTGCAAGCGTCATTGTCGGCCAGTACGAGGTCTGTGGGTTGGGTTTCATGCTTTGGCTCGGTTGCGTTTTCTTCCCCTTTTGGATAAACCACGAAATCGTCATCAACAAAGTCATGCCGTGGGATAACATCATAATCTAATTCGTTATAGACATCGAGATAAAAACTTACCGTATTGATATCCTGCGGATTGATGTTATAAATTTTAAGCCCGGAACTTTCCCAATGATGAATCTCCGTTTCCTCTTGACCAGGTTCAACACTCGTAAGCCAAAGGCTCGCACCCACGCCATTCAATGTGCAGTCATCAAACGAGTAACCGAGTTTTTTATCTGATGTCTTATTCTTGAAATAAAGCTTCCAATAATAGCCGTAATCATCATCGTAACCGACGCTCTGCAAGATAATGGTGCATTCTTCATTATCAACAAGTGTCTGTGCCTGGAAATCATTATCGTATGTAATTTTGGGTTCGGGGGACGGCGTAGGTAAATCGCTGCCTGTGCCGTTCCACACCCTTTCATATGTTTTGCCGTCTTCTGTAGTATATGTCTCTCCTACTTTAATCCCGTCAGGGCTGTAATCTTGCGTGCTATTGGAAGTGCTATTTGACGAAGCACTTGACTTGGATTCACTTGCGGCTGTTGCAGCGGAACTATTCGCCTTGCCGCAGGCAGCCAACGAGAGGACGAGCAAAGTCGAAAGTGCTAATGATACAACCTTTTTCATAGTGTTCTCCTTTTTTCTGTTTGTCAGAGCCATTATACACCAAAAGCACTTTGACTTATTTATTTTGGGAATATTTATCGCCAATTTGAGCGGATTGCACAAATAGCAAGAAGAAAATCAGTGCATATATGCTTCGACATTTTCCTTTCCCCTCTGCATTTCCCAGAACGAAACTTTTAATGCAGGCTTTCCCAAACGAGACTTTTGGGAGTTGTGATTTGAACTTGACAGCATTTGCGGCAGCTGAGATTTTGCTATTCGCCTGTTCCGATTGTCTCACCACAGATACGAAGCAGCGCATTTCGCTTTTGTGAGATACATCTCATATTCGGAAAGGCTGCGACAAAATTCTGAGGTTTCAGCGGCTCGCTTGCGACATTTTTCCAACTTTTTGGGCAGCAAAAAAGCCCTACCAGAATGGTAGAGTCTTTGCATGTTTTCTCTCGGTCATACGAGTAGGAAGCGTCACTTATCCGATATTCTTTCGCGCAAAAAAATGAACTTGCTTCGAGGTAAAGCGTAGCAAGTGCTTAGCAAGTTTTTAGCAAGTTCGTAGCAAGTATGCAACAAGCTCATGACAAGTACAATATCTACTTTTCCGTAGCAAAAAGAAAAGCCACCAAACGATTTCACTCGCTTGGCGGCTTAGCTATATTCCTATACTGTTTTATTATTTAGATTATATACGATTCGCACCGAATGTCGAGAATTCCGTTCTGGAGAATCATTGTGTTCGGCCGCCATGGTATCGTGCTGCCGGGCCAAGCTGAGCCACGCCAAATAATGCTGAATCGGAATTCAGTGAAATTAAATTCAACGTTTTTGAGAATACAAGAAGAGCCCCCGCCAAAGAGCGGAGGCTTGTTTTTGTGCAGCAAAGCTCAAAGTCCTATGGGTATTTCTCCAAACGCCAGGAAATCTCCCTCATATTTTGTGCGAAGACACTACCTGTTCGTTCTTCCCAAGCGGCTGAGCCTGAAGCAAGGCGCTCACATCGAAACTGGAAGCGTTATACACCGTTACGCCATGTTCCAGAGCGTATTTTACCGTATATGCTGTGCCTCCAGTATTTCTAGTACAATAGGAGATGCAATAGGCAGAACAATCCACTAAATGCCGGTCTCTTAAAAGATATACTCCCCTGCTTGGCTCTTTCACCGCATAGACAATCTTATCCACCTGTTTGTCTATCTTCTCTGCGTGCCGCTGCTGTTCCAAGCTCCATTTAGAACGGTATCCCTCAAATGGCAAAACCTCAATAATCCGAATCCGTGGATGCGCAGCTTTTAAGGAAATTAACATGTCTGCCATGAGGGTATCGAAGCCTAAGGAACCGCCGATGCCAAAATAGGTGGCCCCCTGCTGAATGAGTGGAATGAGCCGATGCTCTACCCTGACTAATATTTTAAGCTGTTCTCCTGGCGGAATATCTTTGTGCCCGACAAAGCAGCAGGTTTGCTCTCGGTATTTATTATTCACATTGTCCCTCCTTTGCTTCGACGAACCATTTATCCACTTCGTAGTATAGGTATGTTTTTGCTCTGCCTATCTGGCAGGTATAGCGCACCCCAATGCCGCCGGTCTTTGAGTATTTACGCGGCAATACTTCTGAGATGCAGGTGATGTCAAATTTCTGGCCTGTGTCCCAGATGACTGTCTGCGGTGTCAAAATGCCTTCAGGAGAGAAATCGGCAATGACCTCGACATATTTCTTAATTCTTGGTTCTGACATAGATTAGATGCTCCCCTGTGTTTCCCTGTAAATACCCATGTGGGTGAATCGTATGGTCTCCCTTTGCATCACAATGAGAGAGAAACCGGTCTTTGTACATGACGGCTCGCTGCACAGAGTAATACCCGAATCGGTTCCGTATCCCGTCAATCGCGGATTCAAGCCGCTCGGTCTCTTCCTGCTTTTCGGCGCTGTACTCAAAAGATATCTGGTTTGGTTCCGTATCTGGCCGCAGGTCAATGGCACGCACGCCAACTGAGCGTAGGTGCTCACTCCACCGGTAGTTCTTCTTATACAGCTGGTAAGCTGCCTCCGCAATATCCTTTTCCTGCATCGTTGGCTGAGACAGCTTCACTTGCCGCTCGAAACTGAAAAGGCTGGAATCCCGGAGGCTCACTTCCACGCCTCGGCAACGGAAATGATTCTCTCTGAGCCGCGCAGCGACACTTTCCGCGAGCAGATAAATAACAATCCAGACATCCCGGTCAGTCTTCAAGTCCCGTGGCGTTGTCCAGCTGTTTCCGATGCTCTTGATAGGTGCCTGAGCTTCCCTTCCCTCGTATTTCGCCACTGCTCCCGTGTCAAGGCCATTGGCGAATCCCCAAAGCATCGGGCCGATTTTCCCGAGTTTTTCTTTCAGAAAGTTTGGATTGGCAGTCGCCAAATCACCGATTGTATGGATACAGTAGCTTGATAACTTTTTTCCCGTTCTGGACCCAACATACAAAAGGTCTGTGGCAGGCAGCGGGAATACGATATCTTTCCAGTTTGACCTTGATATGATGGTGGTGGCATCCGGTTTCTTATAGTCGGACCCCAGCTTTGCAAAGACTTTATTCCAGCTCACGCCGATAGAACAGGTGATGCCGAGTTCATCCTTCACGGCGTCGGAGATTTGCTTGGCTATCTTTTGCCCGCTGCCAAAAAGAGACTGGCTTGCGGTACAATCAAGCCATGCTTCATCTAAGCCAAACGATTCGACCTGGTCTGTGAAACGCAAGAAGATTTCTCTGGTGTATTTACTGTACCTAGTATAAAGGTCATAATGAGCCGGAACAAAGATGATGTCACGGCAATGCTGCTGCGCTTCCCAGAGTGCCATCCCGGTTTTCACGCCCATCCGTTTGGCCGGATACGAGGCAGTCAACACAATGCCGTTTCGCCTTTCCGGGTCACCACATACTGCAATCGGCTTCCCCTGCAGCTTTGGGTTATAGGCCATCTCCACGCTTGCATAAAAGCAATTCATGTCACAATGAAGAATGATTCGTTCACTCGCCACGATTGGCCTCCTCCGTCCGCTGCAACACCTGTTGGTTGTTATTTATGTTCTGCTGGTTGTAATTGGTTGTTAATAGTATAGCAAATACAACCGTAAGTTGCAATATGTGCGGATAAAATAGAATTTGGAAGTCCAATCAAATACACTACAACCGGAAGTCATCGAAGAAATTTCGCGATTTTTTCAGTAGCTGCACGAATGGTTACCAATTTGTAATGCTTGTTTGCTTGCCGGGATATGCGAGCCAGATACAATAGGAGATGTACAACAAATACTACATTGAAGTATTTGTGCAAAAACTATCCAAACGAAGGAGAACGAAAGAACATGAGAAACAAAAACTTGACCGCTGCCGCTGCCATGGCAACCGCCACAGCCCTGATGCTTGCCGGATGTGCTACCCAGAAGCCTGCCGCTTCCTCGTCCGAAGCAGCTTCTACCGCCCCGGCTGAAAGTTCTGTGGTTGAGGAGACTACGCCGGAGGAAGTGCCTTCCGAGGTCACTGATGTAGACGAAGCTGCTGCAGAGGACCTGCTGTTGAGCACCGAAACGATGCACTACAGCGCTGATGATGAAGATGGCGTTGTTACCGTCCATAAGTACGATGAGAACGGCAATGAGGTTTTCATGCGTGAAATCGACAAAGCAAGTGATATGGACCCCGTTACCATCAAAGAGCTGGACGAGAACGGCAATGTCCTGAAAATGACCTCCTACCTCAATGGCGAGCAAAACTATCTGTACACTCAGGTTTTTAACGACCACGGGGACCTGATTGAACGCGATGATGAGGATGGCAATCCTTCCATCGTGTGCCAGTATACCTATGATGACAACGGCCGGAAACTGAGCGAAGAGTCCTACACCGTAAGTGATGGTGAGCAGTATCTGAACTACTCCACCGCCTACACCTATGATGACACCCACGAGCTGCCTGTTACGGAGGTTATCACGAATGACAGTGGCGTTCAGACCACGACTCGTGACTTTGATACGATGGACGTCGATAGTCTGTATATCGAGACTGTCAGCGAAGATGGTGCAGATGACATTGTGTATCACAAGCGCGTGAGCGACAACAAGACCACTTATTATTTTGGTCAGGGCAGTGAGGTCTCGACCGAATACGATGAGCATGGTAATATGACCAAACAGCAGGGCAAAGATGCTACGATGGGCAACTTCGAACAGACCTTCGAGAACACCTATGATGACAACGGCAATCTTGTCTCCATGAAGTCCACCTACAATGGTGATGATGGCTATTTCATTGACTACATCTACGCCGCTCTGAACGACGCAAGCTATAACGGCGAAGGCACACTGCTCTTTGACGCAGCAACGGATACCCCATCTGTCGCCTGATGCTTTTTACGGCTAAAACAGGAACCTAAACTATTGGAGTCACCTTCGGGTGGCTCCTTTCTTTTTTTGCCTGTGCCCGTCTTTTTGTGGTATACTGGAAAGAAAAAGGAGTGTAAAATATGAGTATTGAGGAACGCGCAGCGGTGGCTGCTGAACTGAAGGCGACCGGGAAATGCAACTGCACACAGTCTGTGGTCAAGGTGTTTGAGGATAAACTACCTATCGATGATGAAACGCTGATGAAGCTGACGGCGGGATACGCTGCCGGGATGGGGTGTATGGAAAGCACTTGCGGGGCCCTGATTGGCGCTGTCATGGTGGCAGGCATTCTCACAGATGGCAAAGGCACGCCCCGTATTTCCAAAGAGCTTGTACAGAATTTCGAGCGTAAATGCGGTGCTACCATCTGCAAGGACCTGAAAGGCATTGGAACCGGCAAAGTTCTGTGTCCCTGCCCTGAATGTGTCCGCAATGCGGTCCTTTCGCTCGGAGAGGCTCTGGGCGAATAAAGCAACAAGAAAAGAGGAGCTGTTCTAAGCCCCTCTTTTTTCTTTTCCCTATTCTGTTTCTTTGGCAAGGCCCAGAATCTCTTGTGCCTGCGCCATCTCTTTCGGAATCTGGTCTTTGGGACAATACCGAATTTCGACAGCCCGTCCTATAGCCAATGTGTGCTTCATCGGTGTCGGGACCACGACCGTATCTCCCTCGCAGATTTCATCTCCGCAGCGGTAATAGCGCGTTCCTACTGCGCCATCAATATCAACGCCGCAAAAAGCCACTTCATTGTTCTTCCTCAGCACCTTGTTGTACGAGCGAGAATCGAAAAGCATCCCGAGGCTTTGACCTTGGAAGAAGTCTGTCAGCCTGCCAACAAAGTCCGCCCAGTTATCGGGCAGACCGTCCTTGTCGAATGAGCCTTCCAGAACGGAACTTTCTCCGTCATCACGGGTCACAACTATCTTGTATGTCTTTCGAATCTCATTTTGTACAGTATCTGGCGAGTTCCCTTTTGGACGAGAAAACACATCTCGGTCCTCATATAGTTTGAGGAATTCCGCCACCTTGTCTTTTAGCTCATACTGCAAGGAGACTCTTCCTATCTTTGCGATACGGCGGTTATAGGTCAGCGTACCTTCTGAACTGACAAGCAGCCACTCATTTATATCATGTATACAAATTCCATACTCGCTGGCATATTTGTCTTTTACCTCATCTGTTGCAGTCTGTTCCAGACTGATTTCTATGGATTCCACCTTACTCTTTGTCTCAGCCTTAACGCTCAGACCAAATAGTTTCTGCATTCCGGTTCTTTGTCGAAGAATATCCGTAAGAGACTCGTCATGGTAGCGGTAATCCTGCCCATTTGCGCCGTGGTAGAAGTATACCTCATTATTATCCGTTAGAAGCCGAACTCGCCAATGACCACTAAGTGATGGGATGTGTTCCCTTCGATAGCTCGCGAATACTTCGGAGAATGCAGCAAAGATATAAGCAGCATCAGCTTGTGAAATACGGGTTTTCACCTTTTCTGTTCCTGACGGAGTCTTTTGCGTGAGCTTCACTGTTCCGTCCCGTGTGATTTCGAGAAGCTGCTCTTCATCAAATCCTGGCATAGATGGGTCGGTTGCTCGGTAGGACCTGATTCTGATTTTCTTGAGGTTTCCATGGAATGGCAAACCCTCGTGCGTGATGTATGTTCCCATGCGACTTCCTCCGCAATATTTTTGGCTATATTATATCAGATAAAGCAAAAGAGAGCCACGGCTTCGTGACCCTCTACTTTTTCGTGCATACACCGATTCGAAGAAACACGGGATAAAGATAGTACCCGACTGAACCTCCCAGTTCTTCTGGACAACTAACACTACCCTTTTCTTTTTGCAGTCGCCTGGCGTGATGGAAGGCCCTTATCACAGCCGCCTTAGCTTGGCATTTTCCGTTCTGCCAAGAATATCTTTGAGGACGGCCATATCCGAGCTGCAGCGCCGCTTGGTGAACGCCATGCCGAATCGGTCATCGACACATACAATCGGTATCACTTGGTATTTACCCTCCTTGCTATCATTGTGCATCGTCTTCAGCTTCCGAACTCAATATTTACGGAACCATCCGCTGAAATCTTGATGCGCATGGTTTTGATATATCGTTCATAAAACTGTTTTTCCTCAGCCTTCGAAAGCTCGATGCGGGTCTGTAGATGAGCTACATTCATCATTTCCTTGACATTAAAGCTTTCAAAGTGCCTGCCGACAAAGCGCTGGCATTCACTGAGCAGTGCATCGACCTTCATTTTGTGAGATTGCCCACCTTGGCAAAACTGGTCCAGATAGCAAAAGGGAATATCACTGTCAATCATTTTCTGTACAATTTCGCTGCTGACTTTATTTTGCTCAACCATCACGAGAAATTTGGCAGTGGACACCGAGCTGATAAGCCCCCAATAATCAGAATCCGATGAAAACAGTAAGAAACTGTCCACCTTGTTGACATAGTGCTCCTTACAGCATCCTGCCACTAGCATCACATCCACAAGGCTTTTCCCTGTAAGGACCCGTTCCGACATCTGATGTTCAATAACCGCCTTTGTGTGTTTCTGAAGCAGATTCCAGGCAGAAGAAGCATTAACATCATTGTACAAAATGATTTTTGTGATTTTAGCAAGTGTTTCCGGCTGCATACTTTGAAGAGCCGCACACAGTTTCAGCGGGTCACAGTTTTCGCAGTCAACGAGAGCAACCGTCTGTTCGCTGGCATCCACAAATCCATAAATGTTTCTCTTGGTTTCTCTTCCTTCTCCTCTGACATTGGAATAACCGGTGAACACCTCACCATTCTGCTGATAGAGTCGGCTCAGGAACTTTTCGTCATTATAGAGAAGATTCCCCTCTTCGTCTTTGCTCCACCGCCAGTTAATGAACATGCGATACGGATAGCGTTCGAGGTTCTCCATATAATACTCGAAGACTTCCTTGGACTTCTTTGTGCTGTTGCCGCCAGGGATGATAAACAGCTGCCGCACGAACTCCCAGTTGACCCAGATTGGAAACAGAGATTTACAGGCATCGATGTGCTGCAGCAAGAGAGCATTGATTTTTGGAAGGTATTCTTCCAGCTTTGGATTTGCTTTTATGATATCGATTCCATCCTTGCGGAGTTGATTGACCATTCCCTGTGTCTGCGGAATCGTATGCAGGTTCTTTAACTCCATCAGAATCAGCATTGAGAAGCGCTTGAAGTTCCGCTCTATCTCGGTCCGCAGGCCACAGAGGTTTCGGATGATGCGAGCGTCTCGGTTATCGCTGAGTTGCTCATAAATATCTGAATCCAAACCCGTATACTGGCTTTTCCAGTGAGAGTCTGGCACGCCAATAAGGAAAGCAACTTTTGAGACAACATCATACTCCTCACCGCGCCGTTCACGATACTTTTCCCGCTTTGAGAGCTCCTCCGTCTCTGCGTCAATCATTCGTTCCATATCACATTCCTCCCTCCTTGAATGATATCGGTATTTTCCCGTTCTGCCAAGATTATATTTGTGGTCTTTGTGATTTTCCTTGCTCACGCTTCCCTGCGGTTCATCCGATTCTTGCCCATCTGCTCCACCTGATATCAGTCCTGCGAAACTCAAATGTATGTCACTATTATACAATGGGAAGTCCGCTTTGTGAACTGCTTTTATCAAAGCCGAATAGCCAAGTCTCTGGTTTTGGTTACAGGAGAGTTTGCTGAGACAACCGGGCAGCCAAAAAGACAAGCTGGTAGTTGTCGCAAACTGCTGCAGACGTTCTGGACCTATCATATAGGGCGGTCGTCCTCTGCCGAAAGCTGAATGCTCGGCCTTGGATTCGTTCCAGTCGGGCTGTCTGTTCTGATAGGAAAGAGCCAACACCGAAAGACAAGTATGGAATCTTTGCAGATGCCCATGATATCGCAAAAATCACTGAGCCCACATCTGGGCTTAGTAGAGAGTTCATCAGAGCATTGTATAGCAAGGCTTTAGATTAGCTGCCTTACCGCCTCACATCCGCCAGAGAGCCCTTACCTGCGCATCGTTTTCGTATGAGCAAGGGAACCCGCACAAAAAGAAAAAGCACCACAGAGGCTCTCTGCCCCCATGGTGCTTATGCTTTCTTAGAGATAATCACTCAGCTTAATGACGCCGACCGAGGTCGGAGATGTGTCAATGTCCAGATAAGTGCATCCAGAACAAGCCCTGTCAAACCTGACGATTTCGGAATGCGGGATGTGTCCAAAGATATAGAGCGTCTTATCGTGTCCAGACCGTACCTCATCCGGGTCATAGCCATAATATCTTCCAAAAGGATTATTATGCGTAATCACTATATGCTGATACTTATATGGTTCCGTATAATCGATATTAACCTCAGTAGCCGTCTGATTCCAAAGCCATTCAAACGCTGCTCTTTGTTTCCTTGTACAGGAGAGATACTCGTATATAGTTCTTTCGGCATCATAGGGATTGCCGCACATCACTTCCAGCAAGTACAGAATAATCTTCCAAAGGCTATCGTCTTCCCATGCTAATGTATAAGCGATAAAGGCTCGAACAAAAGCATGAAAGGTCTTAGGCTTTCCCTGAATGATTTCGATTCGTTTATCGGCACTGCACTCATACTCTTTGAGTTCTTCTTTTGTTTTGGGATAAGTATATCCTTCCTTGTATGTTCTGAATATTCCTGCCGCAAACAATCGAATTTGGGGGACTTTGATTAACACATGATAGTATTGAAGCATCTTCCTGTGTTGAAGCTCATGGTTGCCCTGAACCAATCTCACATTACATTCATGCTCCTGCAGAAAGGACACCGTTCTGGCATTATCTTTTCCACGGTCGGTGATATCTCCCACGCAGATGATGGTATCGCCTTCCTGCCAGCCTGCTGCATTGAGAGATTCCATCAATCCTTGATAGTTTCCATGGATATCTCCCGCCACGAAGATTTCGCTCATCCTCATCTCCCCTTCTCGTTTTCTCTTAAAGCATCATGAGCAGCCGTTCCATTTCATTGTTGTCCTTATAGGAGGAAATAACCATATTTCGGCGGTCGCGTTCCTGCTCCTTTTCGGGATACCAGTCTTCTGTATAATCATCGCCGAGAAGTTTCTTAGCAATGTCTTCAATCGAGAATCCGATTTGAGGTTCTTTGTTTTCATCAAAAGACCTCTGCGCTTCCTCAAATCTCGTATCGAGCTTTTCCTTTTCCAACTCCACACCGGATTCATCCACTCCGAAGAATGTCATTTCCCACAACACACGGGACAGGCAAAACTCAAGGCCGTAGATGTAGATACTAGATGGTGCAAGTTTCCAGCTAAGAATTTCGTCCCAAGCGCTGAGTTCAAAAGCATATTTCGTGGGAAGGTCCTGATTCATCACCGCGTTTTCGATTTCGTCCGTGCTCATAAAGGTCAGCATCTCGTCACTAATAGGCTCAGACTTTTTCGTGTGCTTTTCTTTCCAGTTACGGAGGTCTCTCACTTCGATACAGACAGTGTCATCGCCTTCATCGCCAAATCCCTTGCAAACCACAATGATACTTTGCTCATCCGGGTTTACTGCTTTTGGCGTGACGGTCTCCATTCTGGCAAATGCTCTATCGACTTCCTTAACTGCTGCCGCCTGTTCCTCGTTATCGGAATACATGGCAGCAAATTCTTTCGCCAGCTTGTTTTTATCGCAATGCATAAATGCTTCATAAGTGTTCTTGAAATCAGTCTTTACCATATTATTTTTCTTTCTCCGTTTTCTGTTCTTTGATGATGGTCACCTTGACTTTGGCTGCCAGCTTTTTCTTGACCGCCTCATATTCTTTCTCAGTGCCCTTGAATGTAATTTTGTTACCGCCGCTGAGCATCGCTTCCTGCACACTCAACGGGTCGATGCATTCCGGGTATTCTGTATGCAATCCCACGAATGTTTCTGAACCATGTGGGCGTGGACTGATTACCTCATATACCATTCTCGTCTCTCCTCTAAACCAAAAAAGACGAATGGCAGCTACGCAACCGGCAGCCTGTTACCGGGCAGCGGCTACGCTTCCGTCATCCGTCTTTCATTTCTTTACAAGCAGCTACGCTTCATGATAATGGAGCAGGACACCCCATCTATAGCCGTAAGGCTTAGGTGGGGAGGAATGCGTTTCTTAGAAAAGACTAAGATACAGCATTTCCTGCTTACCTCCTTTCAATATTTAGATGATTTGTATCCATGCTCCCGCATGGCAAACAACTTGAACTTTGGAAATTGCTACGGACTTGTTTTTCCCATTAGCAGGAATCAAAAGTCTTGTGCCTTTATTATGGCACCCGCTTGTAATGTATGTTTTACCTTCGAGACGCACAGTGTCGTATGGCTGAATTGCATAGCGCTACCTTCTTATAGAGCGACGGCCCTTCGATACCTTTTTGCTGCGGTACTTGTGCAGGTCTTCAGAATTCTTTTTGTGATTACGGCTAATTCTGCCGTTAAATAGTTCTTTACCTTTTGCTTTGTTACCGGTGCGGGTGTCGATATAAGTGGCATCGTAGAATTTTTCCAGCACACGATTGTTTCTGCGTCGTTTTTGGTAATGCCTAAACACGCAACGATGTACCGGATGATAATCTCCCATTGCATACGCATCGTTGTTGTGGGTTTTCTCTATGCCAAGAATGATTCGCTTTTCCTTTGTCATCGCACCATAAGTGATGGTCACAAATTCCTTACCGTATGTGGCGTGCAGTGCATCTACTATCTGCCAGCAAACAGCGTTCATAAACGCTGCACCTGAAAGATTGGCAAATTCTTTATCTTCGCCAAAACCGAAGAGCTTGCCGCCTTTTTGATGATTTGCTGGCGTGTGGCATTTTTCACACGCTGTAACCAACTCATCAAGCTGGTAGCCGTGTCTTCCTTTCCAGTAGAACATGTGGTGCATATGTAAAATGGCACCATCCGCGATTTTGCGTCCACAAACTTGGCAGGTGTAATTATCACGGTAGAACACTGCCTCACGCAAAGTTGCCAAGTTGTAGCGGGGACCTTTCTGGTAGTCTGCTCCCTCAGGAATGGCTTTTCCCTCCTGAATTGCTTTTACAAGCATCGTATCAAAAGAACCAACCTCAACCGTTGCATGAGTAATGGGCATTACTGCACAATACATCTTGACAACGTTGACATTGAGTTCTTTCTTATGCTTCAAAGAAGGAGCAAGCCAACCTTCGCCGCGCTTGCGGTTATCGAAGCGCGGTTTACGGTAGCGCAGTCTATTTCTGCGGGTTCGGCGCAACTTACGACAACTGTCGTGGCAGGCTTTCTCATCCTGTAATGTATCATACTGCGCAGATACATACTCGTGAGATTGACTTTTTACACTGATGCCGATGTAGTTGTAGCCCACATCCTCGCAGATTTCGATGGGCTGCGTGTTTGTTTTACTGTCATACAGTAACTGGATAGTAAATGGATGGTGCTTAACGATTTTTGCTTTTCCGTCTTTCAAGAGTCGGCGTACCTTGCCAAGACGGAAGGTAGGCATTAAGCGTTCACCACTGTTGCTGAGAACACAAACGCAAGTGCTCATGCAAGATACTCCTTTCGTTAAATAGTAATGAAACTATAAGTCAGGGCTTGCGCCCTGTGGTCCACTTCGCCAATGTTATGCACTGTTTCAGCCTTTCGGCATGGCAGCCGCACATCTCCTACCCTTAGAGATTTTTAACGTAATACATATCAACGGCTTGCGCCATTGATACATACACTGCCCGCAGAGCCCGACACTTGTGGAGCATATCGGGGTGCCTATATTATGAAGATGATTGCTCATCAAATGCATAACGGAGTTCGCAGCAACCGAAGTTGCCGTTCACCAAGGCTAATCAACCGGGCTTACGGGTTGCCCCGCAAGCCCCGTCTATAACCGGTGAACCGGTTTGGGCGGGGTTGTTGACTGTATGACCTACGGTATGCGGGCCTACGGTACTTTCGGAGTAGTCTATTGCGGCTACGCTTCCCGCAAGTACATTTCGCTCAACTTTAGGCAAGTACCTACGGTTTCAAGCACCTACGGTTCCGACCAGGTTATTTATCGTCGTCGTTGTTTTCCCGGTCTTCCAGAATCTGCGGATAAATCCAAAACATGAAATATGCCAGGATAATATAAGAACCAACAAAATGAAAGAACAAGGCCGGTGTAGTCATAACATCCAAAAGACCAACGAACTTGAAAACAACAAGAGTTAAAGCAGAATTAACAAGGAACACAAGGTCCAGAAGCAAGATTCGACCAACAGTGATATTCGACATGATTTATGCCTCCTCAGCAAAATATTGATGCAGTGACTCCGATACGATTTCCTGCGTTTCCTGGCTCCAACGAGTATACGCATTGTCAGGGAACTCGGCATTCTCTACCATGCTCAGCTTCCAGGAGGATACAGGAACCCCGTTCTGGACTGTAATTATGGTGGGCGCTCCGATTCTCTTTTCACCGATACTGATGCTTTCGCCGTTCTCGTCTTTCACAGTATAGTCGATGAGATAATCGCTCAGCCAGTCAAGAAGCTCATAATACCCTTTTCCGGGAGCCACGGTCATGACCGGGCCATTCAGAGTCTCATCAAATTCATACTTGTCGCGGTAGTTATCAATTTGGCAATAGTAGAGGGTCTTTCCCTCCTCTTTTGCGGTCTCGATAAGTTCCGGCATCAGGTTCCGGCAATAAGGGCAGGTAGGAAATGCAAAAACGATAATGCCATCAGCTACACTTCGTGCTTCCTCCGCCGTCACTTCTTTGATGGAGGCAAAGGCAGGAACTTTGATTTCCTGGAATGTCTCTTCTGCCGTCGAGCTACGCTTCATTCCATTATAGCCCTCATAGGTCCTTGCTAAAGCAACGGAAGGTATTCTGGCAGTGCAGATTGCGGCTGCCATTGCCAGTGTTGCTGCAGCGTATGAAATTAAAAACTTTCTTTTCATAGGACATGCTTCCGATTTGATTTAGATAACCTCAAACTTTGATTAGATTGCATCTGAATGATTTGTGGTCAGAGGTATGTACAATTTTTCTTTTCTATATCTGCATTATACCATAAATTGCACTTTTTCTCAATTTGGAAGCCGGTTTGTTAAATGAAAGTTCACGATTAGCGGTTAAAGTGTTGCCAGCCTGCCAGACGAGAGGTTGAAGTAGCTCCATCAACCATTCTGTCAGCCTTTCAATGCTTCCTGGAAGAAAGCGTTGTCCATGCGTCTTGTCTTTTCCTTGTGCGGCGGAATCAAGTCAAATACTTGTCTACTCTGCTTTCTCTCTTGTGTCTCCGCCTTTTCTTCTTTTCCGGCTTCCGAGATATCGAAATCGTCATCGAAGTCATCGTCATCAAAGAACCAAGAGCACACGGACGATTCACTCATGGTTTTGAGTTCAAGACACTCTTCACAATAAGTTTGGGGTTCTCCCACACGAGCTTCAAACTTGCGCTTGCAGGTTGGACATACTCGAATCGCTATCATTGGTCATCCATCTCCTCTTCATTGTATCCATTATGCGTCAATGGGTTAATCCCATCGCGGCGAATTCCGTCGTCGTCGTATTTATGTGCTGGCATTGGGATGTTGTCAAAATCCTTGAAATCGAGAACTTTGCTTCCTAGTGCCCGGCTGATACCGTCTTGCGTTCCTCGCTCACAAACGACATGATAAGGCACTCGTCCGTTTTTTTGATATTCGAGTTCTTCAAACTCAATGACCGGCAGCGTTATGGTTTTGCATTTCTGTTCATTGATGTATGCTTCAACATATCGCCCAGTAGTAACGGTTGTATGGCTTTCAGCCATCTCATCCAGCCACACGGAAATCATTTCATTGAGTTCGTTTCGTGTTAAAGCTGCTGTTCGAGCAAGAAGTTCCACGCCGATAGAACTTGTTGGAACGAAATAGCTGTACTTGTAGACTTGTTCGAGATTCGTGAGCGTCAAGAGCCTTGTTGCGTTATGGGTTTTGATAATATCAGTGCTGTCGATTGCTTTGCCATACTTATCGCCAGTAATGATTTTTGGAACTATAGCGCAGGTCTTGCCGATAACGATGCACTTAGGAGACATATTGCAGATTGTTGCGAAGTCCTCGTCAGTTGCCGCAAGTGAGCTGGATTTCAAGAGTTCCATCACTGCACTTACACGCCGCTGTTCGTAAGACACAACCCATCGCATCAGTTTATCGAGCGTACAGTAGAGAAAAGAAATGCCTGTGCGGTTGATTACGATACCTACCAGACGGCTTTGACCGAGCGTGTACTCCTCGCCCATTGTGGTGCTCGTCTTGATAGTTGCAGAGATTTCATCGGACAGGAAAAGAAGTCCTTTGTCATAGAAGAAGTCATTCATGAAAGTTTGGGTCGCATCCTGCTCGGGGTCAAGCACATCGATTAACTTGATACCAGCTTCCTTGGCAGGCTGAATTCCCGCTGCTCGGCACATGCAGAGTGTCGTTTCCACCCTGGTGAGCCGTCCTTGTTCGCCTTTGATTCGCCGCTTCATAGCCGCCCGCTTGTCTACATCCAGAGCGTCTTTTTGAGTGCTTCGAATGTATTTCAGACCGTCCGGAGAGATACGCACATACCGCGATTCATCTCTCATAAAGACCTCAACATACCCATGCTTTTTGGCCGCTCTCAGAGCTTTGGTAACGCATTGATATGGGATGTCAGAGAGAGCAATGGCAAGCTGCTTGTGCTGGATAGAATCAACGCCATAGAGATATACGAGAAGCTTTTGTTCGTTCGTCATAGTACCACCAAAGTTGTCCGTTCGATTCCGTACCTCATACGAATCGCAGGGCTGAAATTCATATCGTACCGCGTAAAATCAAAAAGAAAGAGTAACATTTCTAGGGAACGAAAATATGACACCTAAAAATGTTACTCTTTTATATCCCTTAAAATGTTACTACCGGACTACGTTAAAGCCAATGGAAGAGGTCGGCTTTTGAGCAAAGAATCACTTCCAAATATGGGTCATATTCGGTCGGAATTGCAGTGTAAAGGAAGCTCATCATATCCCATCCATCACCGTGTTGGAGCACCCTGCAAATGGCATTTGTGATGGCTCCCGTATAGACATTGTTGCTGTCAATCGGGGTCTTTTTCGTGGGTGAAACGCCGCGACAAAACACGAGAAAAAGCTGTTCGGAAGGCAGGTTAATTGGCCCATTTTGAGCGATAAATGCCTTGATAGCAGCCTCTGTGATGTAATCGAATTCGGCATCAAGATAATACTGCCCAACAGCGTCTTTCGCCTTTGCCTTGCGGCTGTACCACTCATGCTGAAAAGGCGGCAAAAAGGAAGAAAACCGGAGCTTGAGAAAGCCATTTTGAGGGATAGAAACCATACAGAAATCGTTTTGAATTGACGTTGCAATGTTTTTTCGCTGATACGGTGCAGGGGCTTCATCACTCTCAAATGAGACAAGGATTGACCGCTCGGCTTTAAGAATCTCAATCGAGACATCATTGCGAATGGAATCCGGCAGCTTTTTCAAGGGAACATCATCCGGAACCGATTTCAAAGCATCCACTGCCTTTTTGAGCTTGCTTTTTACGAACTTTGTCGATGCATTGTACAAAACCGGGGCTTGATATTCGGCTTCAGGGGCATCATCACCGGCGTTGCGTTTGACATCGTTTTTATCGATGCAACGTTTATAATCATTTAATGATGGGAACGCCATTCCAAACATCCTCGTCGTCAATTTGTTCCGTCACATTCAGGTCATAGTTGTCGCTGACCATGCAGAAATAACGAATCCCGCATTCACTCAGAAGCTTTCGATTTGCGCCGGGGGCCAGGATTGCGATACGGGAAGTGACCGGCATCATATCCTCACGAATGCCAAGGCTCCGAATCGTGTCTCCCAAAATAAGTTCGTTGCCACGTTCAAATTCACAAACATAGTAGACACTGCCATCGAAGCAGAAGCTCAACAGCCAGGGAGTGCCGCTGGGAATCGTAAAATTACGACTCTCCGGCAAAAATTCACATGCAACGCGGAAAGCACGGCAGCGCTTGCGGATACTGCTCGTCATCGTGATGTAATCGGCTTTCGCCAACCCTTCTTTGGTAGGATAGCAAGCCGGACGGCGGTTGGAGCCTTTACGGCAGGCGTTGTAAATGATTTCCTGTGCCATATTTTTGCTGACCTGATATTGACGAGTGAGATACTCGGCCATCAGTTCATTGGGAATAACGGGGATGGCATCCAGCAGTTCGCGGATATCGGAATTGTGAATCTCAGACATACAAATGTCTCCTTTCATTTCTAGCAAAATGAACCAATGTGTTCTTTTGCCGTTTGTGAACCATAAATTAAACGCATTAGCGTTGTGCTTACGTGAAATTGAATTGTGCCTTTTTATGGATAAAAGAAAAAGAATGACACATTTTGAAAGTGCAAAATGAACACATTTTAACGTGTACATTCACAGCTTTACTCAAAATGTATCATTCTTTATAATAATCAGCGCTCCTTCGCCTCATTTTGACGTTTCAAATATCACATTTCAACATCGATGACGGTATTTTCCGCCGCCTTCTCTTCTTCTTCCCGCTTTTTCTTTTCCAGAGCCTTGCGGCGTTCGTAGAAGGACTTAGCATCGGTTGTGATTTCCTTGGCTTCATAGTCATCGGCCACAAAATCAACGAACAGTTTTGCGGATGCAGAGCAAACCAGACCTTGACCACGCGGCAGGCTGGATACCGCTTCCATCTCAACGCTGGTCAGCTGAATGGCTTCCTGAAGGGCTTTTGCTTCGGACGGAATCAGGTGCATGATGATTTTGGTATCGGCGTTACCAATAATTGCCTTGCCGTATTTGCCGCCCTTGTATTCGTAGAACTGAGAAATATCCTGAGTCATAGCAAAAGCGGAACCGCCATAAGCACGAATCGTACGGAAGATTTCAACAACGTCTTCAGCTGCCTGCTCGTTGGAGTCAGTACCAATCAATTTCCAGCATTCGTCAATAAATACGGCTTTGCGCTGTGTACGGTCCTCTTTGATTTTCGTCCAGACAAAGTCCAGAACCACGAACATAGACATGGTAAGCAAAGAGCCTTTCATGCCATTGAAGTCAAATACGATGTACTTGGAGTCAAGGTCCACGTTGGTGTGGTGATTGAAGCAAGCCATAGAACCGTTAATTAGCGGATTCAAGATGTTGCAGACGGTATGCAGTTCAGGTTTTTTTCTCATTTCTTCCTGCAAATCTTCCAACAGCGGCATCACCTTATAGTTGCCATCTTTATCGTAGATAGAGTTGTTATCACGGGTAATGCCGAACTTTGCGTATGTCGCATACAGGCAGCCGTCAATCAGCTGCTCTTCTTCCTGCGTCATATTGCGAACAACCAGGTGCAGGAACGAAAGAATCGTGTGAATCTTTTTGGTCAAGAAGGAGCCAGAAGCCTCATAATCATCCAGCAGTTTTGCGTCCTCATCGTCAGGAGCGCGAATGTCCATGATGTTGATGTTGTTGTCCGAAGAGGGGTCCATGGAGACGAACTGACCATTGACTGCCTTACAACCGCCGCCGTAGTCCTCCAAACCTTTCAGAGGAGAGATGATAAACACTTGCGTGTCCATCTCAGACAAGCGTAGTGCGAACAGTTGTGCGGTGAAAGTCTTGCCGTAGCCGGAAGAGCCCAGGATAACGGCGTTTGCGTTTGCATGAGCACGGGTATCAAACATATCGATGGTGACCAGAGAGTTGTTGACATGGTTTGTACCGACCATAACGCCGCCCGGGTCCTGCATTTCAAACGAGATGAACGGATAGCAGGATGCAACACCCGAAGTCAGAAGATTGCGATGAGATTTCTTTGCCAGCTCCTTATTGATTTTCGCAAGAGGAAGCAGGCAGGAATCGAAGCATTCTTCCATCATGAAATCCGCACGGCGAATCTTCATGCTCTGACCTTCGATACGCTTTTTCAAAGCATCGAACTTATAATCGAGTTCCTTCTTTGTATCTGCCACGATAGTGATGAGCATTGACAGGTAATAGAACTCTTCGCCGCTGGAAAGGCCGCGCAGCATATATTCACTGGACGAAATTTTTTCCATACGCGCCTGATAGTCAGAGTCAGTATCGTGACTGTCCATGGCGTTTGCACGGCTCAGACGAAGCTGTGTACTGATTTTATTGAAGACAGCTTCACGGGACATGTGCTCAAAGAACATATCGACGTCAATGCCTTCACCAGCATTTACGAACGTAGCCACCCAGCCCGCATAGACACGCTGGCTGAACCCGTTCGAGGGAATGTAAGCGAAAGTATAAAACTTGCCATCAATGACAATGTAATCGTGATGCGTAAAGTCAATCCAGTCTGGAGCAATCAGTTCCGTTGCCTGCAAAGACGTCTTAACGCCATTCTTTTCGGCTTCAAAATAACGGTCCACAATGGGGTCCATGTGGTGCTTGAACGTGATGGTCTCGCTTTTTCTACGGTTCAAGAGCTGGTAAAAAAGCTGGTGTAGACCTGCGTCCTCGTTTCCGTCAGGGTTACCAAGTGCAGGAATAAAGATATTACCACACTGTTCCATGTGAGAGCGGACGTTTGCCGCAACGGCATTCAAGTCGGCCACAACCATTTCAAATTTAGAACCATCGTTACTAATAGTGCGCTGGAATTCTACGACCACAAAGAAGCGACGAGTAATACCAACGGACAAAGCCGTCTTACGAAGCAATCCGATGTATGCCTGCAGCATTCGCTTACGACTCGGATTCTTTTCTGCTTTGTAATAGTCCGTCACGGTCGCGATTGAATTCTCGACATCAGCTTTACGAGAAAAGGTTTTGAACTGGATATTGCAGGGAGTTGCTTTGAACGTTTGATAGAAAAGCGAAATAATACGGTTTTGAGTTTCCGCGTCCATATAGGCAAAGTTGATAGGGCGAAATTCCATGATTTTGATATATCGGTGGTCCTTTGTCACAACAATGCCGCCGTAAATATCCTCAATAGGGATGATACGCTGTGTGCTTCGAATGATTTGATAGCGCTCATTCTGAGCTTCCAGCTTTTGATTCATCCGCCGCCGCTCTTCTTTGGCGATTTCATCGCGTTCCTTTTTCGTCAGCGGGATTGTACCGATACTCTGTTCCACAACACCGTGGGGGATTTCTCCGCCATTTTTGAATCGAAACATAGGCTTCACTCCTCACTATCAAAGATAGAAATGTCATTCAAGGACATATAATCAATATCGCTGTTGTTCTGTGTGGTTTGCGGCTGCTTTTGCGAGCCCATCGTCTTTCCAGAGGTTTTGACGTTCTGAGGTCTTTCCTCTGTGCGGCTGACCGTGCTGTCATCGAAAAGGTCTACATCATCCAAGCTGACATCGTCATCGCTGTTCACGACTTGTCCCCTGCCCTGCTTTGCGGGCTGTGCAGACTGAGTATCCTGGATATCAACCGATAAGTCATCCAAGTCCTCATCGACGTCAAGTACTTCCGCTTCATCGTCAAAGACTACATCATCAATCTGCGGGACTTGGATATCGGTATCAGTGCCGTCCTCAAACAGCTCTGTATCCGCATCTGCTTCCACATTCGCTTCTACTTCATCGGTGTCGATGCTTTCTTCACTGTCAAAGATATCGACATCATCCTGAACCGCATTATTGCTCGGCCCTATAGTGACGGGCTTGAACTCTACAGCCTGAGGATTCAGTTCAGCGTTATTCTCTTCCGGCTTGTCATTTTCCTGCTCATTGTCGGGGTCCATGAACTTCTCGTAATACTGTGCGGTCTTAACACGCTCGGCTTTATCCAGACGCTTCTTAATAGCTTCGTTAATAATGCGTTCGCGCTCTGCTTCTTTTGCCTTCTTCTCAGCCTCTTCCTGTTCACGCTTACGCTTGATTTCTTCTCTGGCAGCCTTGCGTTCAGAACGGGGCAAAGAGTTAATGTATTCCTTCTCTTCTTTCGCACGCTGTTTTGCTTCAGCACGGAGTTCTGCTTTAGATTTGAGGGCATCCGGTTTTTCTAGGAACCCATAGTCATCATCGTAGAAGACCTTGAGCTCTTCATCTGTAATGTCGGAACTGATAGGACCGTTCTCTTCACCAAGAACTTTTCCCTTTACAGTGCCAAGCATTTGCTTGAGCTTGTCTTTCGGGAGCATCCGCCCGTCATGAATCAGATATTCCGGTTCAAGTTCGGTTTTGATACGAGGATTGTATTTTGAGATTCTGCGACTTTGCCGGAAACGGATAACACGTTGAATAAACTCAAACAAGCTATCGCCGCCAACACCATGAGCTGCACCAAGGAAAGCAGCAGCACAGAGTATTGCGCAATAGGCCACGGTACTTTGTACATCCCATCCCAAATCATGCCATCCATAAATGAAAATTCCCAAGAACGGTAGTGCCAGGATGATACCTTCAACGAAGTTTCGAGTTTTGAATTGTCCGTTCAACACATACCCGGTATCAAACGAGTTTTTGGGGATTTGATAAATATTTGGCTTCTGCTCTTCTTTACTCATGCTTCTTCCCCCTTTTGCCGAGCCAATACAAGCATTGCGGCGCAGCAATTACGATATAGCTGCATCAGCATATTCTGGTCTTCCTTTTCTTTTCTGGACAATAATCCAATAGCGCTGATGTTTGCTACTACACCGTTTTTATAGACATCCATTGAAAGCAAAACCGGCTTGCTTTTCATTGCCTGCATCTGACTGCAAATATCAGATAAATCACTTTCAAAGAACGCAGAGACCGTCAGTTTGACGCATGGCCCATTTATACTGCACGTAACAAAAATTTCTGTGTCATTTATTGTCGTATGAAACATTCCCGACCGCATATTCGCACACCTACTCACAAAAAATCACCTCGTCACCACTTAATAAATTCATTTTCAACAAGAGTCATCATTGGCCTGCAATTTTTGCAGTTGCTCACCACGCGCCGCGAGAAGGCTGATGACAATGCGCGGTATCCGGCCACTCGCCAGAAAAAGTAAGTGGCCGGGTTTCAGTTACGCCTTATGGCAAGCGCCCCAAACGTAGTTGCGCTTATCGTCGTAACCGTAGACAAGCAGCGTCACGCGGTCGCCGCGAGTCAGCAGTTCATCGGAAGCGGTACGAGCAACGCGAGCCTGAATGTTGCCAACATCCACAATCAGGCGGTAGTAGTTGTCCTGAACGGAAGTCACGGTAGCACCGTAAGCGCCGTTGCGAGCCAGGCTGTGGATGTTCATTGCGGGATTAGCGCGGCGTTCCAGGATAGCGCGGTTCATGCGCAGGCTAACAGTGCCATTTTCGTTATCCACGTTCAGGTCTTCGATAACCACGGGAATGCCTTCACCGACATGGAACTTCTTGGACACATCGTCGATATACTCGTAAGCAGACAGAGCACCAGCACCAATGCTGGTCTCAACGCCCAGAGCTTCAGCGATGACGTAATCCGGGCCGCTGGACAGAATAGAAGCGATAGCGCGGGAGCCGTTCTGAACATCCGCATTACGGCCAAAGAAGTGACGGTTGCGCTGGAGCTGCATAGCGTCCTGACGAGAGCCAGCGAATACGACCTCGCCATCCTCAGACTTGGCTTCCATGTACGGGCAGAAGTTGATGATAGCGCCATTCATCAGCTTTGCCTTACGCAGATAACGGCGCTGCCGGGTAGTCGCATCGTTCTCCTCAATGCCCTTCATCAGACTGAAGTAGAAGAAGTCCTCTGCCGGAATCATGACGCGCAGCGTGCCACGGCTCACTTCAACGACAGCGCTGCCGTTCTGAACCGGGCGAACGCCAAAGACCTTGCCCTGCAGGAAGCGTCGAGGACCGTGCTTGTTGTCAGCAACGCAGCGGCGCATCTCAGCCAGGTCACGAGCGCGGCGGTCTTCGGGCATATCGACATGCAGCATATCGTTGCCGTCATCAATGAAAGCACCAATCGCCAAGTCATCATCATTGAAGCGGCGAGTCGCACGAGGAACCTCATTGACTTCTTCGTCAACGCCCTCATCGGCGGGAGCTGCTTCGGTAGCCTCTTTCGGTTCCTGCGGTTCAGATACCGGCGCGGCGTTTACATTTTCTCCAGGCGCAGCAGCGACAGCAGCTTCATTGGTTTCAACGGCAGTGGGATTCAGCATTTCATTTTCGTTCATGGTATTTGTCTCCTTTGTATTAAAAAGAAATATGAGATTATCGACATTTGTCGCTGCCCGGTAGCAGGATTCGGGCACTGTCCACCACACGCCGCGCGGAGGCTGTCGATTTGTGTGGTTCCTGACCCGCATGGAGCGAATCAGGGAAAAAGAAAACCTCCGGTCACACAATCAGTAACCAGGGGTTAAGGAACAAACTATTTATTTTTTGAATGCGTTTTTCTTTTTGGGAGCAGGTTCATCCGTAGCCAGCAAATCTTTCTTGGACAAACGCGGTTTCATGCGCTCTTCGGAACGCTTCTGCGTAATATCTGTATTGATTTCTTTCTGGCGCTGGATATCACCGAACGACGATTCACGGGATTCAATTGCGTCGTGTTTCCGGGCATTGGGATAAAGGTCTGCGGTTTTCGGAAGTTCTGCCCATTTGGTGGGGACAAAATGCGGGTCATTGAACAGAGGATGATGAATAAATCCGAAGCGCTTGGCTTCCAACATGTTCTGGCCATTCGTCATAATCAAAATCTGTTCCTTGTCCAAATGCTGAACTTCATCAGGGTTCACAAGATTGCGTTTGCCGTCGCCTTCACTGAGCGAATACCCTTGCATCACGCCGCGATTTCCGGCAGAGGAAGCACGAGTATCGCTGACGCTCTTGGCGCGAATCGTAACAATGCCGCTCTTATCGGAAATGTATTCGGCTGTATACTTATCATTACAGCCCAGAACCAGCATCGTATTGCAGCAGCCGATGATAGTTTCGGCGTTTTCCTCGCCGTACAACTGAGTCAACTGCGGCAAACTCTGCAAAATGAGGGAAACTGCAATCTTACGAGAACGTGCAGTAGCAATCGTCTTTTCAAAGTTCGGCCAGACGCCAGTGTTTGCCAACTCGTCCGCAACAACGTTGACCGGGATGCGTCCTTCACCACCAACTGCATCGAAAGCTTCTTTCAGGTCTTTGAACAGGAAGCTCAAAAGCAGAGAGGAAAGCAGCTGCATAGAAGCGTTATCATCGGAAATGATAAGGAACAATGCGGTTTTTTCCGCGCCAAGATTTGCCAGGCGAATGTCATCGTTACTGATAACGCGGCGAACCTTGTAGGTCATGAACAGCTGGAGTCGAGTATTCAAACCGCCAACAATGTTGGGCTGTACGCGCTCACCCATACCCTTAAACACTGCCCATGCAGATGCGGCCGGATGGCTCAGCGGTACATACTTGAAGTTTGCTTCCCATTTATCCAGGTCGTTGTGAAGCAGAGCGTCATAGATATCAGAGATGTTACAGGTCGGAGCATCTTCTTCCCATTCAGAAAGCTTCCTGTCACCTTCCTCATCACCGTAGAACGAATGAGCAAGGTATTCGACAACCCGGCGTCTATCCACCATTGCGGATTCCGGATTCTTTACAATCTCAATCAGAGATTGCTCATCTTCCTGAGTGATATACGGCAGCTGAGTCAAAAGCTCTTTTGCACGGCGCTCATAAATCTCAATCAAGCTCTTTTCACGGATATACGCACAATAGGAAACAGCAACGCGGAACAAGTTTTCTTCCGAGCTTTCCCAGAACGGGTCACCCTTACTGTTTGCACCGCCTCCCGTGTTAGCAATAACGGTCTTACAAAAGGTAATCACACGCTGGTCATCAATGTTACCAGTAATCGGGTCATAGATTTCCTGAACACAATCCCACGCATTAGAAAGGTCCAGATTGATAAGGTTAAAGACCTTGACCTTATAGCCACGGGACTCCAAAAGTTTACGCATATCGTTGTGAATTTCGCCTTTCGGGTCAGTGACTACAACCGATTCGCCACGCACAATAGATTGGAATACCGCCGTTCTGACATAGCCAAAAGACTTACCTGAACCCGGAGGTCCGATAAGGATAAGGTTTCGGTTGCCGGTAGGTTCAAAAGGAAGCGCGATGACTTCCTCACCGTCTTGCGTGAACTGTCCAAGAATCGTACCCGTTACGTTTTCGACAGGACCAACCTCATAGACTTTTTTGGCTTCCGTTTCATTCATCCAGCGAGCTGTGCCGTATGTGCCCGCCATAGACGTTGCAACGCCACGGTCATCAACTTCTTTGGTTGCGTTGAGGTCTGCGTTATTGACGGAAAACCGGATAATAATGAATGTAATGGCACACGCAAAGACAAGTGCCGTCACAATGCCGTAGCCTGTCGTCAAGGCAAGCACGAACCCCCGCAAAAGCCCTGCATTCCATTCCCCGGCAAAGACTTTCGCAATACATCCTGCCGGGAAAAGGCTGACAAGGAAGGAAAAGCAGAACAAAAGTACGAGCTTTTCTCCCTTTGACAGCATCAGAATTTTCGTTTTGAATTCGTTCCATTTGGTCACTGGTTGTCCACCTCACTGTCAGTGTTTTCGGTTTCTTCTTCGCTGTCGGAAGTATCCAAATCCTCAACTTCTCCTTCTGTAACGGTCGTATCCACTTCCTGCAAGATAAAGTTGTTAGGGTTTGTATCGTCAAGAGAATCCGTGACGACCTTCAAAATATTATCGTTGTACCAGAATTCCCAGCCAAAGATTCTCGAAACGTCTTCAATCGGCATTGTGAACGTATTATCTTGGGCCAGCGTCATCGTATCGGTCCAGGCATCCGATGTATTGCGCGACGTATATTTGAAGGTTTTCCTGTCACCGTGGATTTCAAAATACTCGCTTGCTTTGGTCAAAGCTCTTGCGGACGGCACATATTCCCAATGCCCATAAGTGATGGGAACATAGAGAAGACCCGCGTCTTCCGCATACTGCGTATTGCTGTCATAAGCCTCAGCCAACGCGCGAACCGAAACGCACAAGCGGCCATCGCTATTGATGGAGAAGTGCATCCCGGGCACCAAAGAACCGTTCAAGATAACGCATTTCGTAGGAGCAGTCTTTTCACCTTTCAGGATAGCCTGACCATCTTCTCGATTCTTGATTGCCTGGTCGTAATCTTCCTGAGAATTGAAAACGTAAAGTCGCTCACAAGAACCTTCTTTTCGAAGCTGTGAAAAATCTGTTGGATAATCAATGACAAGCGAATCCTTATCAAGCTCATAAACTTCCTCGCCGGAAACAATGCACTTCAAGTATTCGTCGTCAACGCTATAGCCGTTCGAATCGTCATATCCAGTTGTGCTCACTCTATCGATAACAAAGTTTCCATCAGCATCAAAGTGTCCGGATTCCGAAACGATATCCTTCTCATCGACGCCCAAAATTGTGCCATCAGATTCTTCGCTTGACGTAGAGTCATCGGAAGAAGTATTCGTTCCATCCACAGTCTCACTTTCTGAGGTTCCATCATCAGGCACAGGAGTTTCAGCAGGCTCCATATGTTCCGGGTTCGGACGCAGATACACGGTATGACCGCTGAAAATTTCAAGGCCGTTTCCGTTTTCATCCGTATACGGAATCAAACCCATACTTTCAATCACTTGAGCCTTCTCCTTATATAAAGGAGAACCATCGCCCATTTTCACTTCCTTGTATCCGTTGCAATCGAGGTTGTTCGGGTTCTTGACGTTCAGTTTAGTCAAAACGATTTCACCGTCTTTCATTTGGGTGCCGCCTGATGTATCCACTTCACCACCGATATCAGGATTTGATGACGGTTCCGATGTACTTTGAATGGACGGGGTCGGCGCGGTGGAACTGTTAGCATTCGTGTCGCTGTTTCCGCTGTTTCCTTTACAAGCAGTCAGACAGCAAAGGCAAACGCCCAAAATGGCGGCACTTTTTATAAAGTTGTCCATAATAAAAGCAGCCCCACTTCTATCTCAAGTGGGGCCTTACTCCTTTCTTCAATTCGTTAATTGCTCATTTCGATTTCAGGGTCTTTTTGGGTTTCGCCGTAATAAAGTTCCAGGTGCAAATGTTCGCCTGTACCTGTTTTACTTATACAGTATCCGCTATAGCCGGTATAGCCAATAATCGCTCCGGCCTCAATTGTATCATCGACATTGTAGGAAAGACCCGGGGCCATGTGCTGATACAGCATAAAGACGCCGTTCTTTTCACCAGGCACGACGCCGCCGCGTTCACCATAGTAAATCATCAGCAGGTTGCCGCGTGAGCCTTGTCCCTTTGGAATAAGCACACCGTTTGCGTAGCCATCCTGCTTGCCAACAATAATACCCTTGAATGGCGCTACCAGAGGATATGTAGCATGTGGCGGGGCAATATCAGTGCCGTTATGCTTTGTACCGCCTTCGCGAGGAGATTGCCAGCTGGAAGTAACCAGGGATTTCCAACCGCTCCACGGTCCAGGAAGAAGACCTGAAGCTGGGCATTCAAACAAATCATCGGAATGGTTGGCGTAGAACTGGTCAATCATCTGCTTGATAGAGCCGCTGATGACCGTGCCAGTACCAGAGCCGCCAGTGTTGCTGCCGGTTCCGATATCCAAAGACGAATCTCCTTCAAAATCAGCTTCAGCGGCGTTATACAGCTTTCGCATTGTCGCAGCTTCTTCATCGAAAAGGTCGGCTTCGGAAGTATCGCTCTCAACTGTATCTTCATCTTCTGGGACGTTGAAGTGCTTCATGATTACCTTTTTGGCTGCTTCCGTAGGGGAAACTTTGTAGGTACATGTGATGGTTGCGGTCTTTACCACTTCACTTACGCGTTCCATCACAATCGTTCCATCTTCATCAAAAACCGGATTTCCGTCTTCATCCATCTTGGGCTCCATTTTGGTGACGGTCTTTTTCCCATAAGTTGTATTTGTTGTGGTTTCAGTTTTCCAGACCTTGTCTCCAACAAGTTCTCGGGCCGCCTCTACCATTTTAGGAACTCGGAAATGGAGTCCTTCTTCTGTACGAGCCGCATAACTGTCTCCAGCCATAATGTAGAACGTCCAGTTGAGATAATTTTTGCCGTCGTACAAGTCTTTTGTGATGGTGTAAGTAATATTGTCCGTGGCAACGCCATTTGCAATAGCAGCATTTTTGGCTTCATCAACTTTTTCCTGGGCTTTTGACCTCATATTTTCCGAATATGTATTGTACGCATCTCTAAAGTAGTTATTCAGAACCGCAACAATCACATTTGACGTTCCCATATAAGATTGGAATATTTCATCCGATGCAATCGCAATATCATCCTGATACGCTTGTGACGCATCACCTTTTTCACCCGTTGTAATCCAGGTCAGAAAGTCATCGATACCATTAGATAGCTGAGCCTTGAATTCTTCCCAGTCAAGTACAACCTCATCAACTGTTTCGCCCAATGCAGTCATTGTTGTTTCCGCAATCGTTCCTGGAATTTGAGTGAGAAACGCAAATCCAAAAAGCAGCAAAAGCACCGGCATGAGCGCAATAACAATGACCGCCGCGATAACTTTAATCAGCGTCTTAGGATGTGTAACCATGGTAGTAGCGGCACCGACAAAGTTACCTGTTGCAGCTTGTCCTGCCGCCTCACCAATGACTTTGGCGTCCTTCACACCTTGTTTTACAGCGCGTACTGTTGATGAAACCGCTTTAGCTCCCTGTTTTGCGTCGTGGACCGCTTCATCGGTTAAATTGCTCAATTTACACCACTCCTTCCTGAATCGAGCCAGTCTCAGCTGTGCAGAAAATTTTGCACATTTCCATCTCACACCCCGTGGAGGTGCTGGCTTTTTTTGTGAGACACCCGACTTTCTTTCGAAAGTCGGGAAAAGGGTATCGTCTAAGAATTACTTGGACGGCTTATCCTTTTTGTTTTTTCGAACCGTTGCTGCGGTTCTTATTCCCTTGCATCATCTGCTGGAACCTGTTGTTCCGCTCATTGCGCTCATTTCGGGAGTTGCGTTCACGGAACGATTTTCCTTCATAAGCGTTTTTCTGCTGAGGTTGGGAATCAGAACGAGCAGCAGATTGGGTTCTATCCTGACTGGAGTTACGATTACGCCGTTTGTAAGACTCATCTGTATCGGGCCCAACGCTTTCGTAGTCATCCACCTTGCCAAGCTGGCGGGCAATGCCTTCAAACGTTTCGGGTTCGTACCGGCGGGTCTGCTTGTTGTACTTGGCACTCCGTTCAATGTTCATCACATCCGGAGTCTCAGGAACGTTACCATCGGCGTCGAGCTTTTGCATGATGCGCCACTGTGTAACACCCGTATCGGGGTCTACGCTGACGCGAGTGACCTGAATACGGCCAATGCCATCGCTCTCAACAAAACCATTCGTATCATTGAATGCCTTGATGGACACATGGCTCAAGGGCCGGATTTCAGGACCACTGGAAGCGCTGTATTCAGCGCTGGATGCACTGGGTTCAGTACTGGATTTACCAGATGTGGCAAAGGAATTACCACGAGATGTATCAGCATAGAACTGCGTGCCATCCACAGGAGGCTTTTCCACACTCTGCTCATGAACCGGCGTGCTATCCTTTACTGCGGTGCTATCACTGTAATCGGAGCCGTCTGCATTCCCATCGAAGCTATTTTGACTATCGTTCTGTGCGGCCTTCTCTTCCCGTTTGGAAGTGTTTGTATCCGTACTGGCGGAAGCCTTTGTAGGAGCAGCCTGACCAATAGTGCTTTCATTGCCGGAGCCCGCATTTGCGAGACTCACTGCGTCATTGCCTTGAGTTTCAGGTGCAGCAGTTGCGCTTGCGGTAGCACCTTCGTTATCGGTGAACGAATCGCCAACGTCGGGAGAATTATCGCCGCCACTCTGATACTGTACTGCGGAAGCAGCAGCGCCGCCGTTGGAATCACCACCACTGCCGGAAGCACCTGAGCCGGGATTCTCGTCGTGAGAGCTGCCGTTGCTGCCGCCGAACGAACCGGAACCGGCATCGCTGTCGTCGGAATCGTCACTATCATCAGCGGAGGATGTCGTACGACCAGCAGCACCACCAACATCGGAAGAGCTTTCTCCCTTTGCAGGAGGTTCACCGATATCAGAATCACCCTCATCGGCAGGAGCCTTTGCGCCTTGGGTAGCAGGTGCAGTCTCTTCGTCAGAGCTGTAATTGCCGCCACCGCCATTGCCGCCAGCGAAGCCTGTATTACCTTCACCGGTAGCATCGCTGTCAGTGCGTTGTGCAGAGGGTGTAGCCACATCATTGGAAGCGCTGCCAGCGTCAGCAGGAGGTTCAGCATAGTCGAAACCAGCTTCGCCAGCCGTTTCATCATTGGTATCGACCGTTCTATCAGCGCGACTTGCAGGTGCCTGAGTTTCCACTGTAGTAGAATTGCTATCCATGGGCGAAGCCTCAGAGTCAGCAGAGCCAGCATCCACATCCGTAGTACCACCGACGTAACCAGAAGGTGCATCCGAATCATCGGATTCATTGCCAACCGGTTCACTGTCTGTATGCTGTACAACGGGGGCAGCACCGCCGTCAGAAATGTTCTCAGCGTTAGCAGGAGGCTCAACGTAATCGGCAGAACCGCCACCAGATACATCGTCAGCATGACTTGTAGGAGCATTGGCTTGAACCGTAGCGGAGCTGTCATCCGTGAACTGAGTTTCGGAATCAGCAGAGCCAGAGTTCTCAGTAACAGCACCGTTGCCAGAAGCATTGCCAGCATCAGCCGGAGGTTCAGCGTAATCAGCAGAAGCGTCACCCGTTGCACTGTCATTGGCAGCAGCCCCAGCTGCGTTCTCGGTTTGCGCAGGCGCATTGGTCTGAACGGTATCGGAACTGTCATCCACAAGCTGAACTTCGGAGCCAACAGAGCTAGAGCCTTCATTGATAGCACCGTTACCGGTAGGCGTTTCCGAACCAGTGTATTCAGCGTCGGCAGAGCCATGGCTTGTAGCCTGTTTTGCAGGACCAGCAACTTCTTCACCGGGAGCATTGCCAGCGGGAGACTCGACAGAAGCGGTAGAATCGTTTGCTGCGGAATCGCTGTTGTTGGGGCTTGCCGGTGCAGTTGTGGGTGCAGGACCTTCTTCGGTAACGGTCTTGTCGGTAGCGGACTGCGTTGCAGGTCCAACGGAGCCACCACCAACGACAGTCTCGGTTTGACCTGCGTTGCTATCGGTGATGCTGTCTTCACTTGCAGATTGAGTAACGGTGGAAGTCGCACTGCTATCAGCAAAGGTTTCCGTTTCAACGTGCTCAGAAGGAGTTGTATCTTTAGCCTGAGTTGCATTGCTGCCCTGAGCGGGAGAAGAAATAACAACCGTATTGCCTTCTCCATCTACGCCATTACCACCAGTATAGATTTCGCTATTGCCCTGAGATTCAGAACTCGGAGCAGATTTTGTGGACACATTCTGTTCCTGAGCGCCAGGAGCGACAGTAGCATCGCTGCCAGAACCGGCAGGCTCGGTGGGCAATGTACCAGCATTGCTGGGTGTAGGCGCAGTTCCCTCTGCCGCCGTAGTACCGGCAGTGCCAGTAGGAGCGGTATTTCCTTCACCAGCGCCATTGACATTTGCAGACGGAGCATTACTCTGGCCTTTCGCTGTAGGTGCAGTTTCGGGCGTGGGTGCAGGTACAGTTCCATTGCCAGCAGCAGGAGCAGGGCCAATTCCCTGTTCAGGAGCAACACCGTTCTTGCCAGCGGGCGTGGTTTCAAGCGTGGGAGCAGGTGCGGGGCCAGCGACCTTTCCTTCTGCTGTACCAGCTTTGGGTGTAGGTACAGCTTCGGGCGTGGGAGCGGGGCCATTGCCCTTATTTGCAGCAGTACCACTACCGTCGATAGGCGCATTACCCTCGTGGGTCAGAGGCGTTGCAGAGCCTTTGACAGTTGCATCGGTAGGTGTACCATCACCAGACTTACCTTGCGGTGCATTCGTGCTTGCGCTAGATGCGTTGCCAGGTGCAGATGCTCCCGTTACAGTTGTGTTTGCATTCGCAGCGTTAATCGGTTTGCTGTCAGCCGTACCATTCGCGGTAGGTGCGCCCACAGGTGTAGATGTAGGTTTAGTGGAGCCGGAACTGCTGCCAACGGCATCGGGATTAACCACATTCACGTTGTTTGCGCCAGAAGCGCGAGGTGCCGTACCACCAACAGCCGTATTATCAGCGCCATTGGCATTGATTGTTGTGCCGTTTGTGGTATTAGCAGCATTCGGAGCAGTGGCGGTTTCAGTTGTCGTGGCGTTCGAATCTTTACCGCTCACATCGGGGTTATGCACAGCCTGAGTATTGCCACCGCCAAAGAAGCGAGAAACCGCTCCACCCACCGTAGTGCTGGTCGCATCGGTAGTATTGCCGTTCTGAGCGGTATTTACAGAACCAGTTGCTCCCGTTGCACTTGCCGTAGCGTTCTGCGGTGTCGGTGCGCCCTCATCCGTGGGTGCGCCACTGCCAGCAGCCGCTTTGCCAGTACCATTCGCATTGGTTGTCGTGCCATTTGCGGCATTAGCAGCATTCGGAGCAGCAGCACCGGATTTATAATTAACTCCATCAGGGTTGACAACATGTACGTAGGTGGGCTGAGCAGAATTATTACGGCTGTAACGGCCACTGAACATTGCCGCAAAGTATTCCCACATAGTAGGAGGCGCTCCAGCTTCAGATTCATCAGCTTCAGGCTCATCCATCCAAGTCATGGGCGTATGCATAGCTTCAAAAGCTTCCGATGTCATACCAACGGTATCGCCGACTTCCTCACCGGTAACTTCTTGCTCGTTATCGTCACCAGCCAAAGAATTGTACGCTATATTGCCATCTTCATCCGGCATAGCGGCTTCGGTCTTGGCCGCATCCGTGCCGTTCTCCGCCGCACTAGCGTTATTAGGTCCGCCAGCAACGCCATCTGCGTTTTCTGCATTCTGAGCTGTTTCATTAGGCAACTGTCCAGACGCAATGACCTGGGCAGCTTCTTCGTCCGTCAGGCTGCTCTTCGGGTTCGATACCATATAAGTATCGGTAGTGTTGCCATCGCCGACCGTAACGGTCAAAGCGCCATCGGGCATATCGTCACGGCCCATAGCCATATCAACGCCAGTAACTTTCGCGCCATTAGCAAACTGCTCTGCCAGTGCAGGGTCAGCATTTGCAAGCGTATCCTGCATAGCAGCCAAGGATTCCGGAGAATTGTAATCGACAGCAGAATCCGGGTCGCGCATTTCTGCAGCACGCTGTTCGTTGGACATCTGGAAGCGCCCAGCGTAATTTTCTTTGGCAGTATCAAACTGCTTTTGTGCTTCAGCCTGTTTGGCATCTCGGGCAACAGCAGCCGCCTGTTCCTGGTCGTGCTTGTTGAGCGCAGAATCCGTAGCACGAGTCAGGTAATCCAGGTTCTTGCCTTCCATCGCGGACCTTGCGGCAATTGCGGCTGCACCATCTGCGCCGTACTTGTTCAACTGACCAGCGGGAACACTGAAAGATGTAGAATTCTTTGTATCCGGGATAACGTCGCCAAGGTTTCTCCCCTTCCCGTCCGTCATGCGGGTAGCGGTCCATTCCTGAGAACCGTTTGCCGCAGTGCGTCCGGTGTTTTCAAGACGGAACTTACCTTTATCCGTGGTAAGGATAGCGCTTTGCCCATCCGGGCTGATAGCCAGGTCAGAAGTCTTGGTTGCGGTCGTACCAGATTCGTCACTGGAATAACGGAATCCGGAAACGCCGGTAATCTTGCCATTCTCATCGCGGTAAGTGACCTTGCCGTTTACAGCGCCCTTGATAGCGTTATCAGGAGCCAGGTCTTCAACCGTACCCTGAGATACCTTACCGCCGTCAAATCCAAGCTCATCCAGAGCGTTTGCCATAGCCTGACGATTCGAATTGGAGTTGAAGGTTTCGCCAGGGTTTTTGTATATATCGCTGCGTTCGGCGTTCGTACTACGTACAAAGCGGTCAGCCTTTTCTTTGTCACCAAAGCTGACCTTGCCATATTTGTTGAAATCACTCGAGCTCCCGCTCGGTGCGCCTCCAGGCCCCGCAGGCGTCACTGGATTTGTGGCAATCGGCGGGCTGTTGTCCGCTCCACCGATAAACGAGCTAAGCGCTTCAAAAGCAGCACGGCCTCGACCGGCAACACCACCCGCAAGAGAAAGAATATCGTGTGCGCCGGTTTTTAGGACGCTAAATGCGCCTATCGCTTCGCTCATCGGGTCAAGACCTGTTGTACTCGTAATCCGAAATCCGGCTTTTGCAAGCAAGTCATCCAGCTTTTGCGCGATTTTGAGGTATGCGTATGTGATAAGGCCCCATTTTACAACACTGTCAATCGATGCACCTACCAGCCCAATATCCAATGCCGTTCGTGCAATACCAACGACCCAAATATTTAGGATTAGCAAGACGCATTGGGACCAGAACATCTGCATCCAGTTGATTGCTGTATCTTTTGTTCTTTCGTTTGTTGCTGTAGCAAATGCCAAAGGTGAAAGCAAAATTGTGAAAACACAAATGATATATCGTTCTGCACATTCCAGAACCAATTTAACCAAGTTCCACCAAATTAAAAACAAAAGTACAACACTGACAACCAAAGCAGCAGCCTGAGCAAGCACAAAACCGCCCATCCATGCGATTATTGTTTCTGTTGTATCTCCGGATTCAGTTAAGTCGATGATGGACATGCCCGCCTTTTCAAATGAAAAATCGCCCAATCCTCCTCCGGAAACGCCTTCGCTCAATGCTTTTGTTAAGGGCGAAATAATTTCATCGAACATTAACTGAAGGAAGTGACTGCCTGTAAGAGTAAGAACCATACCAAAGACAGCATTCCAAATCAGTTTTGCCACGCTTTCGGTTCTTGCACCATCTGCAATTTCCAGCAAATAAGAAATGATACGGACGGCAATCAGCGCTCCCGCAATAGTCGTTGCAATCACCATAATAGCTTTTGCGAAATAGCCGCCAACACCGTCTCCGCTCATTGCAAAACCCGGGATGTATTCGGCGACTTCCTCTGTTGTCATTTGTGTGATTTCAAGCAGCGGATTCATAATGAGGTCACAGAGCTGCAAAATGATACGGGCAATGACCATGACGACCATACTGAGGAAGTTACTGACCAGGTCAGACATAGCAGCAAGTGCGATACATCCTGTCGTTGCAAATGCAAGAATTACAGCCAGCATGGAACGCTTGACCGTTTTCTTCCCGTTTGCAGGTCTGCATTTTATAAGAGAGTTAATGTTGCTCACCTTCTTTCCATAAAAAAAGGCCCGCCCGATTACTCGGACGAGTCTTTTTGGCCGTAAAGCGATTATTAGCCGCCAATGTTATTGCCGCCGAGCTCGCTGTTAATCTGGCCACCGAGTTCATTAGCAACCTTCATCAAGCCGGGCACCGCAACAGCAGCCACGACGATGATGGCAACCACGATAAGGCGTTTCTTATAGGTCTGAACGTCCTTCGGGTCGCTGGCCAACAGCATACGCACCAGCATATACAGGAATACTGCGATGCCGATAGGAACAACGACGTTGGTCAAGCCTTTAGCAATCGAGTTGCTAACCTGGTTACCTACGTTGAACACCTTGTCAATGGCAGTGCTAACGTCTGCATAAGCCATAACCGTGCTCAGCATGGTAGCAGTACCCATTGCACAAGCAGTACCTACAGCCATCTGGAGGTTCTGCACCGGGGTGCGTTTCTGCAAGCTGTTTTTCATATTCATTTCGAACTACCTCCTTCCTTCGATTATCATCGTAGTAGAGCCTTCGTGAACTGATTGTTCAACCCTTTAACTCTACAATATCTATTATCTGCACCTCGCAAAGGCGTGCAACAATCATGCATTCGTTTATTTGAAGTATTATTCGCACAAACAAAAAAATAGCGGAAATTCCTGTTAAAAAGGAACTCCCGCTATGCTTTATGATTCTGCTTTTTTCAGTTTTGTGATGATGCGCGGGCCAAGCAAGGACTTGCGGGTCTGCTTACGAGAATTTTGAAGTGCATATTTTAGCGCTTCCTCGTCACCAATCATCACAAGCTTCTTTTTAGCACGCGTAATACCGGTATAATACAAAGGCTTTGTCAGCATTACTCCGTATGTCATACTCACAGGGATAATGCAGCAAGGAAATTCGCATCCCTGAGAGCTATGTACGGTAATGGCATACGCAAGCTCTATATTTTTCATATCTTCATTATTATAAACTAAGGTTTCTCCTTTCGAATCAAAGTAGATTTCAACAGCAATATCGCTTTCCAGCTGGGCAATCGATTGAATCGTCCCCAAGTCACCGTTAATGACCTGCTCGGTGTTCTTTCGCTGAATAATCCGGTCACCGACCATGAACAGCTGCTTGCCCATTTCAACGCAGAGCTTATCATCCGTTTTAGGATTCACAACTGCCTGAATTGCAGCGTTGACACGGTTCTTGCAAAGATATCCACTCGGCGTGCCTTTATCATAATGCGTAGGAGTCAGAACAATCGTTCCTTCCATACCGTATTTGGATACGCCATTCAGATATTCCTCAACGATATGATTCATGATTTCATTCGCTTCTTTTTCCTTGTCCTTATCAGTAACCGGAACGAAGCGAAATTCATCATCAAACACAAGATTTCGGGTGTTTCCGGTATAAGCGCGATTCTCACGAATCTTGATGGAAGCGTCCGTAATTGTTGAGGTACTCCCCTGTCGATAGTTGACATCAAGGCGGACGGTTTTAATCACTCTGCACTTAATCAAATCGCGCAGAACATCACCGCGAGCTACCGGAGCCAGCTGGTCCGTATCGCCAAGCAGCACAATTCTGGTGGATGGGCTGCTCAAAACAGCGTCGATTGCATAAGCGAATAGGTGTTCACCGACCATACTCATTTCATCAATGCCAATGAAACCGCAGATGGTACAGTCTCCTTGCGCTGTGAATCCGCTCGGATTATTTGCCGGAACCAAGCCGCAAGCCTTATGAATCGTGGATGAGTTCATACCGGTACTTTCTGCCATACGCTTGGCGGCCAAACCCGTCGGAGCCATCAATAGAATATGTTCCTCCGGCCATACCATATGGTACACATCCATGATAGCCCGCAGACAAGTGGTCTTGCCTGTACCGGGGCCACCAGTGACGATAGAAATACGGTACTTCAGGTTTCGAACAGCTTCAGCCTGTCGCGGAGAGAGAACGATTGCATTCTCTTTCTGCCACCTGATGAACGCTTCCTCAATCTCACGTTCCTTCACCGGCTCAGCACTGGCAAGTTCAACGATTTTAGCTGACATTTTACGCTCTGCCAGGAAATCGTCTTTATCGTAGTAGTATTTGCCCTGCTTGACAATCGCATATACCTTGGCAACATCATCAAGCGATTCTTTTTGACGTTCTGCACTCACCTGTGGAGTGAGCGCGGCCATCCGAGCTAAGATAGCGCTCTCTTCCGCACACATACTTCCTGTCTTTTGGCAGGCGATATGTAATGCTTCGATTGTCGCGCAGGTCATGCGGCGCTCGGAATCTACCGGCTCGCCCATTGCCAGCGCAATCTGGTCCATCACCGCAAAGCCCAAAATCGGGACGGGCTTATAGGGATTGTTTTCCAGAACGTAAATCGTTTCATTTCCGTACGTCTCAACCAATGTGTTGATAGCGGATGGTGAAACGTCTACGCCTTGTAGAAGTTTAAGAACATCTGCGCGGACCAGAGCGGACAAGCAGGCATCGTTGAGTTTGGCAATGACCTTGTCATCGATTCTTGGAATGTCAAACAGCTGTTTGCAATGATGAGCGCAAACGTCCAATGTGTTCATCCCAAAACGTTCAACAATATGGTTTGCCATCGTCTTTCCCAGGCTGCTGCAATTCCGCATCAGGAACTTGCAAACCTCGCTTTCGGTTTCGGGCAAAATCTCAGTTGCCTTCTCCGCAACGAAGATTTTCTCGTTTTCCTCTTTGGAATCCGTTGTCCAGTGCCCTTCCAGACGGAAAGAAATCTTCTTTAATAGTTCAACGGGAATGTGCTGAGATGTGGCTTTGAATTCTGCCGTCATCCCGCCGTATCTGCGCACCTCAGGGGGAAACATATCCTCCTGCCCTTTTACGCACGTTGTAAAAATACAAAATGCGTAATTCGTGCTTGTTGGCACGGCCTTCAGCACACGCTTTACGTTACACTTATTTAGCGTAACAACACTTGTGTTATCCAATTTTACTTACCCCTTTATTTTTTTCGCAGCACCTCCAAACATTTCGGATATGCCACCTTTTCAACTTTTTCGTTTACCGTGATAAGGTACGCCTTTACGTCATTACTGTACATATAATAAGACCATGTATCGTAATCCTCACTTCCGGGCGTCGCAACATCAACCGGTGTAGACAGCCAACACGCCTGACAATTATGCACAAGCCACAAGAAGTATGGATTGGCACTATCCTCAAGGCATTTTTTCATCTTCTCTTCGCATTTGTGAAGTTCTCGGTCAAAACCCTCCTGTTCGAATCCGCGTTTCACTAAGATTTCGGCCAAAACGCTATAATAATTTTCGCAGTCGCTGCAGGTTGGCTTTACGAGTTTTTGTTCGTAGAGAGCGTTGACAAGCTGTCGATTTTGCTCTTCATAATTTGTCAGGCTTTTGTTTTGGCTTTTTTCTTTACTCATTGATAAAACTCCTTTCTTTTAGATATGCCGATAAAAATAGGCAGCCACCCGGTTAAGGATGGCTGCCTATATCAGCAGAATGTAAATTGTGCGACGGGTATCAAACGAATGAAGCCGTTCAATGTTATCCATCGTACATCTACTATTTTATTCGTGCCGCACAATCCGTCAAGCGGATAGCGCCTCAATCATCTCACACATGCATTTTTCAAGGCGTGTGCAGGATGTGACATTCGGCAGATAGTTAATCTGCACATTATAACGATGGCATGTCATTTTGCACTTATTGTACAGCGCATGGGACATGGAATCCACCTTGCAGAGCACCAGGTCTGCAGCGTGAATCATCTGGTCACAGGATGCGACCATGTCTTTACTCACATAGATGGCGTCAGGATGAAGGACCTGGAATCGTTTCATCAGATTTTGATTGCCGCCAACGACAGCGACCGAATATTTCTGAAGCAATTCGTCCAACTTTTTCCCGTAATCGATATCGGGTTCATCATCAGGCTGCAAAGTTTCTTCCTCAAGAACCTCCTGTTCGTCAGGCAAATCATCCTCTGACTTTTCCGGAACCAGCTGCATCAGTTCGTCAATCTCCGCATACGCCGTTTCCAGCTTGGATGTCAGAGCGTTTTCGCGCTTCTTGCTCTGCTGCAGCAGCTTATCTGCATCAGCGGCTTTGCTTTCAGCTCGTTCTACACAAGACTCCGCTTCTTCCAGCTTTTTGTTCAGAGCGTCAATCTGCTTAACGAGCATTTCATCCGAAGAGCCATCATCCTGTCCGAACAGTTCGCGAGAGACAGTTCTGCGGATTTCATCAGCGTAAGCATCTGCCAGATTGTAGACTGATGCGTAAATTGGGAGCATCAGATTATAGAGATTGATAAGTCTGAGAGTCTGCGGGGCAACCTCTTCAGAAACCAGCATGTTCTTCTTGTCATCAACGGTGATAAGCCCATCCATGACAAGGGCTTCCAGCTTGCCAAAGCAAAAGCTGTCATCGTCCTCTTTGCGGACAAGCTGAACACCTTCTGCAAGATTTGCCTGCATTTCGCGGAACTCCTGCTTTGTCAGAGGTCTGTCTGCCACAGGTTTGAAACTAACGCCTGCCTGATACATTGCGCCTTCACAGATAGCATATCCATCACACATGATGGAGTAATCCGAGTCACTGAACTCAGTTTTGGAGACAGTTTTACTATCGTCCACCTTCACATCGATTGCCGCTTTATTCATATCGGCAACCGCTCTGTTCTGAAGGTCACGAATCGTTTTCTGCACGCCAACACCGAGCTTGGCAAAGAGCTCTTTCTGGATAAGGCTTTCATCGTCGTCAAAGGAATCCTCTGACAAATTTCTGGTCCAGATATCATAGACATCCTTGTTCTGGGAAAGCTGGCTTTCCGGACTGGCGTACGCATACAGAAAAAACAGGTAGCGTTTTGCCACATTCTCAGGCTTGTTGATTTCATCGGTGAAATCATACGCGGCCCTTGTCCCTGCATACATTGCGCTTACCATTCGGGGCATGTAGGAAAAATCCCGTCCCAACAACTGAACAAGTTTCGTCCATTTTGGCTTCTTTTCACTGAACAGTAAATAGCTCATAACGGCGGCTGTCTTCACCGTGTCGGCACGACGCGAAGGGCCAACCTCGGTCAATCCTGCTATTTTTCCTTCCAGCAGCTTTTTTGCTTCTTTACGGTAGCAAATATTGCTTTCATACTCATCGACAAAGCGCTTTTTTGCAGCCTGATTCCGTTCCACTTCGGCAGCTGCATACAAGCACCATTCTGGTTTGTAATAGAATGACATAAAAAATCCTCCTTTATATCAAAAAAACGCCCGGTGTAGCAACCGAGCGCACGAGTGTTAATAAAATGAAAATGAGATGGTATCCATGCTACATTTTTAATTGTATCTGAACCGCACAGATGTGCAAGCAGCAAAAAGCATATGAATCACTGCTGTTCCTCATTTGAGTCTTTCTGTGCATCGGATTCCTGTTCCGATGTCATTTGTGTGGCTTTGGCGTCCGAAGAATTGCCCTCTGCATATTCGATTGCCTCTTTCAAACTTTGCATAATACTATCGTACGCATTCATTTTTTTGTCTTCCTCACATTTTGCAACAAAAAACGGCCCACCCGCTTTAAGCAGATGAGCCGTGCCGTACAAGGCAATACTGGGCGCTCGCGGTTAGGCGAGCGGTTGGTTGTTGATGGTTAATATTGAAAAAAGAATTCCGCATTTCTGCAGGATTCTAAGTAGCCATCTCTTTTTGTCGAGATGGTCTGTTTGGGTGAAAAGATAAGTGGTTAGGCTTCTCTTTTCTAATAGCTACTTGTTTTTCACTATTCGTCACTCTTCATACAACGGTTGCATGAATAAGGCTTCCTCTACTTCACCGCTGAGGCTCTTCTCGGCTCCATACCAAAGGAATGTGGCCTACGCTTAGTTTCTCTCTAACCAGAGTAACTAATTGTATGCAAGTCAGGTTTTTATCTCTTGCACTAGAATCAATCTATCGCAACGCTTTCGCTGCGAATACGTGCGCATCCAAGTGACCCTACTACAGGTGTTGGGGCAAAGTGCGAATTGACAACACTTTGACTTCCGGAATTTCCGTTATTGCTGGGGTGTAAAGTATGCAAAAATGTTAGCTCGCATACTCTGACAAATTCAACACATCCTGCACTTTCGTGTTTTTTATGTGTGAACTTGCCCGTCACTCTTCCTTATTCCGGGGTGAATAAGACTTAAGACTACCTAGCTCTTCGCTTTTCGTGGTAACGACCCACATTGAATATCCTCTAACCAGAATATTTCAATGTATGCAAGTCAGGAGTATGGTTCTTGCATTAACCTAAGCTGCCATATGGACTTGATTTACATCAAATCCGACAACTCAAAAATGAAAGCAGAAACATTATTCCGTCCTGCTAACTTACTTTATTTTTATTTGTTTTCTCTTTTGCTTTATTACTAAACTAGATGGCGGTTGACCTATATTTTTAACGACGGCAAAATCCTTGTCATGGCTGTTTGGTGGCACAGACAAAGTTTTTCTAAAGAAATTTATTTATCGAATACCTATAGTGTATTAACTTTGCAGCAAATTGCAAGTTTTTTAATAAAAAGGCGCTTCAACTTTTTCCGGTGGTTTTATTTGAATTGACTCGACAGTAGCTACTCCAGAACGGAGCGTCTGCTGAAAAAATCCACGAAAAATCTTCAAGCCCAAATTTTTAGAACATTGTTTTTTTGTCTGCTTTTCGCGACCTCAAACCACGAAAAATCTTCAAGCTTAAAATTGGTACTTGACATTTCAAATTTCATGGATTCCACGAAATTTCTTCAATAGCCCAATACTGTTACTTTTCCTTGTCCTCCTTGTTCTTGTCCTCGTGCTTTCCACGAGCAGCGTTATACGCCTTTTGGAACGTACGAGTGCGGCTGATGAGGAACAGCGGGATAATCCAGCTGCCAAGCTCAAAAGCTATCTGGATTACACCGCCAAGCAGTGGGAACAGAATCTTGGTGAGGAGGAATGCCGCGAGTTTGAACGCGACAATTGCGAGAACGATAATGCCGACAGCAACGACAATACGTGCAATGATGTCGGTCAGAGCTATGTTCTTGGTGTTAAATTTTTTCATGGTATTTTTCCTTTCTACTGTGATTTGGGTGTGAGTGACGGAATCGGTTAGTGAGTAGTCTTCTCAGGCCACGGAGTACCAGAGACGACCATCCACCGATGACCGATTACCTCAGCCGGAATCTGATGGCGAGCTACCTTGGTACGGACAGCTCCCTCGGAAACCGGGGTGAGATTCTTCTTACTGCGTTCAGCATTCACTGCTTCGCAGTACTCCGACAAGGTAAGATACTTGACATTGTTGATAATCATAAAGATTACCTCCCTTTCTCCATCCATTGGTATGGATTGGACTGTGATTTGGTGTACAGACTAACCATGAAGTTAGCTGTTCGGACATCTATTAAAAACAGTGCAATGCACTGGAAATTCAAAACAAAAAAGCGGGCTCCCTGAAAACAGGAAGTCCGCTTTTAAGCGAATTATGAAAAATGAACCACAGCCGGATTTGGTTCCGGAGGACAACTTTTCAAGCTGCCGCATAAGTGGAGTAAATGATATCTATTAACTAATTACCATTTTACTCCGGCCGCATACGCTGTCAAGCAAAAAGCGAATCAAAAACAAAATAAATTTGCATTCAATTTGCCTTCTACATCTGGATTACATCCCGTGATTGCATCTTTTGCGTAATCGCGAATATAATCGATGTCGTCAACAAGATATGCTCCATCAGTGTCACGCTGCAGAGCCCCGGCATTCAGCCAATCCTCTGCAAAGTCAATGTTGGTATTACGGTCAACCAGCTTGAACTCGACCGTACGTCCATCGTTTTCTCGCAGTTTCATTTCTTTGCCACCTTTATCGTTAATGTCCGGCTCGTTTCACGTCTGGGAATGTCACAGGCTTTGAAAGCATCGGGGTACAATGCTTCGAGTTTCTGCCGGTCAATGGATGCGTTGCTCATCTTGGGGGTGAGCTTGACAATCCATTTAACTCCGTCCGGTCCTGTAACAGTCCCCTGCGTACTGACGCCCATAGCCATCGCAAAAGGCACTGCCAGCTTTTTGTACTGGGCTTCGTACCCTTTAGCTACATCGCTGGCAGCCTTATACTTAGCATAAGCGTCCGTATACTCTTTACAGAGTTCTGCGTATTCAGAGCCCAACAAAATGCCGGGCGCAGACTTGTTGGCATCGCCGGTATAACGATGCAGGGTATCCATGAGGGCTTTGGTATCACCAAGAGGTTCGGGCGGGATACGCGGAACAACATGGTTCTGCCAGAAATCATCACATCCCTGGATAATGCGCATCTCCTCATCAAGGTCACGTTTGATGGTGTTTGCGATAAGCGTATCGCGGTCAAACATGCAGACCACAACGCATTCCCAAACGCCAAGAATCGCCATATAAGTGCGAACCTGATAGATGTACGGAATAGGAATATTGCCATTCTCCCACTCAGCCTTGTTGAACGAGCTCGTAGTTTTGATTTCCACCAAGCAATACGAGCCGTCCGGCTTGCGCATCATACGGTCAATGTTGGCCGTGATATAAGGCTTTCCCGGCATGGAATAGATGTTGGTATCGGTGATGATATCGTTGTACGGATACCGTTCCGACAGCCAAGCGTCTACATACTCCTCCGAGATGTGCCCCCACAGCTTATTCAACCGGGATTGAGAAGTTTCTTCTTCCGGGACAATCGGCTGCTTTCCGGTCTTGGCGTAGAACAAATCAAGATTCGTCTTGAATTTGTTTGCGCCAAAGATGGCGGAAATGTCAGAACCGCCCAAATGGTCTGCACGCCGTGCCTGCCACTGGTCCTCCGTCAAGGTGCTTGCATCGACCTCGATTTCAGGGCCATTATAGCCGTCCGGGTTGCAGAATTTTACTGCTTCCGGGCTTGCCTCGGCCATTGCCTCGTTGTAGAGCTTCCTGGTGTAGGGAGTATTGATTTCCCAGTACGGGAGATGTTGCGCACATCCCGCACTGGATTTGTTGGTGCCATCATAGCTTGCCATTGGTTGTTTCTCCTTTCAAAGTCAGCGGCACAAGCCATACACAAGTACGGCTATAACCAGCAGGATAAATACATTTTTAGGTTTTACCATTACAGCTCCTCCTTACCAGGCATATCCACATCGCTCCAGCGAGTACGAGCGCAGCGTGCAACGCAGTCAGCGGCAGCGAAAATCTTCTTAGCATCCTGAGTGTGATTGCGAACCACACCAGCGTATGCATCGCATACTGCCAAGTAGATATCCAAAGCCGTGACAGGCGAATCGCCATATGCAACGTCGAACCCTTCCAAAGCTTCCATCGCTTCCTGTTTCGGCATACCACCGCTTTTCAGGACGCGAACAAGAGCTGCCTTACTGTTGCGAACCTGAACGTTGCGCAGCTTATCCAAGTCGGTAGCTGCGTCATCGAAATACGCAAGCAAGGCAACGAAAGCATTTGTAACTCGCGCTGCAATGTCTTCGCCGATGTGCGGGATTGCCACATCTTTTGCCATAGGTGCCACAATGCCGCTGCCCATATTCAGGCACGGAATCAGGCGTACAGCAGATGCGGCAACATCCGAACTAATCATCATGACTGCCGGAGTATACCCCGCAGAAAATCCCGAAGGCAGTTTGCGGAAGAACTGCTGCTTGTAGGCTCCAAGGTCGATAACTACCTTCATGAGTTCGTGGGACAGATACCCGCCTTCGAATTCACGGTCGGGCCAGTTCTGGTTCATGTAGTCATCCATGATTTTCAGAAGCTTATCGTTTCCGATAGCTGCATAGCGGGCAGAATGAACAGCACGGACCTTGTCATAACTGTACTTAATCTGCACCGCACCTTTCCGTTCTGCCAGAATAAGGTTCAAAACCTCCTTCAAGCTTTCACGGCGTTCTTTGCGAAGCAGCTCATAGCAGTTCATACCAATCATGCCTCTGTCGCAAATACTGCGAACTGCGCTGTCCCCTACCGGTTTTTTGCCGATACAGGTGGTCAGATTCAGTCCTGCGTTCTGCTGCGTATCAAGGACTGCTTCCTCGCTTACCTTCATCTGTTTGGCGTACGCATCAGCGCAAAGAGGTTCATCATGACTCGCTTCAAAACGAATGTCACGAATTCCCTCCTCAAGCCATTTAGTATTTGCTGCGTCCTGCTTGCACTGCGCAAGCAGCTTGTCGTACTCGCCAGCCTTGTACTGTGCTTCTGCCCCGTCCAGTGTGAAATCCACAAGGTCGGGGTCCTTTGGGTTGGGTGTCACGGCAGCTGTGTTGATGGTTGTGTTGACGACCGCGCTAGTTGCCGAGGCAGGTGCGTTCATGGTTACATTGTTGTTGTTGTTAGTAGTGGTGGTAGTGTTGATAGTAGTGGTCATAATTTTTACGCTCCTTTTTTATAATGCAAAAAGAGGCGGGCCTCCCGATGTGGGAAGTCCGCCTCTTTAAGCGAATTGTGAATTGTACGAAAGGCATTATGCCCGTATCGATGTTTGTTATCTATCGTACAATTTTTATTGTATTCGGTTCGCATAAATGGGCAAGTGAAAATAGTGCAAAACTAGATTTTCCCTGCTGCCAGATAAAAAGAAGCGCAAAAAAGCCGCTCACCAAAGAATCCTTGCCGCGATTTCTCAATTTGCCGTTTCTGCTGTTGCTGCGGCTGATTCCAGTGTCTGTCCGGCTTCTGCCGGAACAACGGTCACAGTGCAGGAATCAGAGAATTTACCATCTTCGGTAGCCAAAGTTAAGATGGTAGAACCCTCAGACACGCCTCGCAATACGCCTTCACTGTCATCGTAAACCGCAACAGATTCGTCTTCCACGGTCCAAACCAGCTTCAGTCGATTCACAGCAGCAACCACCTTGTCGTTATCCTCGGTCTTTGCGGTGGCAACGTTGAAGCCAACTGCTTCTTCTTCACCAACCTGAAGCTCGATATCACCGTTCAAAACAAGCTCGGTAATATCAATCTTGTTGGCTTTCGCAACAGCAAAACTCGCAATCAGCGTGATTGCAACCAGCGCCAAGAAAACAGCAATGATAATAATCGGATTTTCGGCAGCGCTCTTGGCCTGCTTTTTATTGTTACCCATTAGTTTTCCCCTTTCTGAGCAGCCATATCATCTTGAGAGTCTTTGTCTGAAAGTCCCAGATGAAAATGCAGATACACCTTAGACATGACTTTGTTGACCGGTACGAAATGTTCATCCCAATACCGGGAATCATACGAATTGTTCCGGTTATCGCCCATCATAAAATAATGGCCTTCCGGAACTTGAAACGGCCCAAAGTCAAGGTCTTCCGGTGTTTCGTTCAAATAAGATTCTTCGTATTCGACACCGTTAATATATGTCTGCCCGTGCTTGATTTCCAGCACGTCTCCAGGCATACCAACGATTCGTTTGGCATAAATACGCTCGTTACCATCATCACGTTGAAACAGAACAATGTCGCCGCGCTCGTAAGACTTGTTCAAAACGTCCGTTCTCACTCCAACCGTAAAGCACGGTGCCGAAAGAGTCGGATACATTGACTGTGTCGGAATAATGGCTGTCATAAGAATAAATTTGAAAATCAGCCAGAACACCACAAAGCAAATGACCGGCAGTGCCCAACTTTTCACAAAATCTTTCATTCGTTGTGTGCGGGAAAGCACAATGTTATTCTCTTCCAAAAATGTCACCTCGGTAAATTGTTATTGATGAAGGTTAGAAATTGATTCAGATAGAATCCAATCTGGCTCAACAGTCCTTGATAGTCAACCGTAACGCCAATATAATTAAGAAACATGTTTACGCCATAAATCGTGATGGCTCCAAGAACTAGAGTCTCAAACAAACGACTTACGCCGCGCATGATAAACCAAATCAGCATCACAATCAATGCAATATCAACAACAAGCTTGATATCACCAGATTGATAAAGAGATTGAAAATAGTTCATAACATCATTGATAGCCGACATAATAATCGCCTCCTTCGCGTTCGTCTGGCCACCTATTTTAATTTTCTACAATTCGCACGTTTCAGCAACAAACAAAAAAAGCAGTGGCATCTATTAAAAGATACCACTGCTGCTGTGATTAGAGGACGTACGGGCAAACCGTCACGTACAGCTGGACAGCCTTATCGCCGTTGTACAGAGAAACGGTATTGAATCCCTTCTTTGCTCCAGAGAGAATCATCTCCTTCGCTGCTTCATACTCTTTATTATCACGACGAACATAACCATCCTTGGTCTTCATCGTGGTAATAGCATTCTGCAGCATTTCAAGAGCCCGTTCAGGGGTTCCTGCGACCCGCATCCAATTACCGATAGAATCGTAGATGGTGTAGGCCGTATCGGGGATGTTGACGTTCTGAACCGGTGCAGGAGGTGCCTGGGTTACAGCGGGTGCCGGTGCCTGAGCAGGCGCGTCACTTGCCGCAGCCGGGGCTTCTCGACGATTCGTCATGTGCTGAGTATACCGTTCTGCGTTGGACAGGTATGCGGTCCAGTGCATCTTGAATGCCCCTGCAAGGCCAATCAGGTCTTCCTTAGAGCAGCTGACAAGAATGCGCTTGACTTCCGCATCCGGCTTTTTCTGGTATCCACCCATCTGATTTTGAATGCCTTCTGCTTCCACTGCCTGGAACACATAAGCCGATTTCGTACCAGGAATGAGCGAAATTTGCCGCCACATCACAGGACGGTCGTTGCGTGCCGGGCTTCCGCCGTTGTACACAAAGAGCTCCTCGGGATACTTTGCCTGCGTCTCCTTGGCTTTCTTGATTGCCTGGATACGCTTTTGGCCCATCATGCCGTTCAAGACGGCTTCCGCAAGATAGATTGCACCGCTACCACCCTCAACATCGAGAGCCGCTTCGATAAAATCCGTCTGCTTGCAGCCATTTTGCCGTCCAGTATGGGCAACAAACGACATATGCAGCTTGCCGATATTTGCCCAGTCCATCTTGAACTTTAGAAAGCTTTTCTGTCCCTGAAGCTGGTAGATGACGAAATCGTCTTCCTTGTTTGTGTTCTGATTTTTCTGATTGTAAGCCATGATTTTCTTCCTTTCTACGCTGTTTTTACCGGAACAAACGGCACGAATTTCACGCTGTTTGTCTCGTTTGTGGTGTTCGGAACAAAAGGCCGGAACACTTTTCCCTGCTTAAATGCAAGGTAATAGTCATCCACGCCTTTATATGTCGTGCCCCAGTTAAAACGAGTCATTGTGATACCATATCGGGACGCGATTTCATAAAGTTTTGCAAGAGCATTTTTAACATGCTCATTGCTCTCTCGGTCAGAGTCAAACGCATCAACCACACGGGTAATTCCTTGAGATTTCAGATACTCACAGGTTGATTCCCACTGGTTAAAGCAGTTGACTCCCGCAAGGGCTATGTACGGGTCATGGCTCTCGCTCAGTTCGCAGGCGATGTGAGCTTTGAGTGCTCCTTCCGTAACATACACGATTTGGCCTTTTATGCATTCCGGCATAACACCAGGAATACCGTAACTCGCAATGTTTCTGGCACTGCATCCGCCTTGAAATCCGGCAGACGAGAACCAGAGATATCGCTTGTCACCCTTGTCAAATCGAATCTGCATCCCCGCAATCTGGCCTTTCGGATTGAAATACGGGATGAAGAATCCTGATTTTGAGCAAGCAGAAAAAGTCTTTCCATTCTTCTCATAGAATCCCGGAATTCCCTCAAAAGAAATACCTCGCTTTTTGAGTTTAACAAAGACGCTCACCCATCGCTCTGGTACGGAACGATATAAGCACTTGTCAATTACCTCATTGGTAAGGCCCCGCTTGAGAAGATTGTTCCGATGTTCAGGTTTCAGGGTCAGCTCATTCAAAACTGCCCTGTACACCTTATCAAGTTCTTCATCTGACTTGATATCAGCTGTTGGTTCTGGCTGATACTTGAACGTAATCCTCGATTCGATAGGTTTGCCATCCAAAGCATTTGCCAGCGCTTTGTTTGCTTCCTGCCGATTCTGAGGGTCAAGTCCGTTGAACAAGCAAAACAGGTCAACCATTCCACCGCTGTACGGACAACCGCTGCAGCAGTGAAAGCAGTTGTACTGCCCTCGCTCTAGGTTTACAGAGAAGTACACCGGTTTCTTTTTATGTCCACACACCCCCATAGGGCATTGAACTTCTATTTCACCGGTGCGAGATACTCCTCCACGTGTCTTGGCATTAACGACGCCAAGAACTGCTTCCATACTTAACATTGTTATTCTTCCTTTCTTACCATCCCCTCTCCGACTCATAATTCCTTACAGGTTATATTGACCTGCAAGAATACGAGCAGCAGCCTGAACAGGTTTCCCTGTAAATAGAGGCCGCAAGAAATAGGTGATGGCAGCTGTATTACCGCTGTCCAGCAGCTCCTTCATAGTCTGACCGCCGTAGCGTCCGCAAGGAATCTTGAAACTCAAGGCATCTTCCAACGTCTTAGGCTCCTTCACCGTTTCCTGCTCACGAGGAACAGGCGGTACTGGAATCGGCGTATGTGCCGGTTCAGATTTCGGTTCGGGTTTTGGCTCGGATTCAGTCTGCGGACTGGTTTCAACCGGTGCAGCTTCTTTCGGCTGTTCCTGCTTTTTGGCTGTCTTACGAGTCCGCGTTGCAGTCTTTTTTTCGTTTTTTTCGGCTTCAACAACTTCCTTGGGAACAGGTGGAACCGGAATCTTGGCTTCTACACCGTCGTCAACAGGAGCATCGGTAAGTTCGGCTGCCTCATGGCAAACCGTAACTCCTTCGATGTATTCTGCATTGGCGGGAGTTCCAAATCCACAGTTACCGAGAGCCTTGCGAATTGCAGCGGTTCCAGCGTTCTGGATGTAATCCTTTCCGAACTGGTCATCGGCGTGATAGCGGGTTGCAAAAGCGTTTGCCAACAGGTTCCCGTTTTCATCGATGACGCGGCCTTCAACCGTTGCCATCATGTCATTTGCCCGATAGACAATCTGTTCCAGGCGTCCACCGGGATGTTTCAGACGGAACCACATCATGGCGGGTTCAGCCTGCAAATACATCCGGGCGTTGCCATCTGCGTCCTTGTAGCAAGTCGTTACCAGGCGGGGGTCAAAGCCTTCCACCTGATTTGCGTTTGCCATAGTCTCTAAAACCTGTTCGCGTGTGATTTTTGTTTCCATAATTTGCACTCCTTTTAATAATGCAAAAAGAGGCGGGCCTCCCGATTCCTCAGGAAGTCCGCCTCTTTAAGCGAATTGTGAATTGTACGAAAGGCATTATGCCCGTTCGATGTTTGTTATCTATCGTACAGCTATTATTCTATTGACTTCGCACGAATGTGCAAGCACCCAAGTCAGAAAACTTTAAGCACCACACATTGCCGGAATTTTGGCTGCAAGCATTTCGCTGAACATGATTTTTGCAAAATTGAAGATATCAGTTTCGATGCGACAGGTCAGGCACAGCTTTTCAGGATGCTTTTTGAGCAGCACCGCCGTGCGATACACGATGATGTACAGCTTTTCCTCAAAGCAGCGGCATACAGTGGCGTATTTTTCGTCGCTCAAGCCTTCTTTCGGAATGAGGTCCTTCGCTGCGGTTTCCGCATAACGCTTCCAGGTGACGTCGTACAGGTCGCCTTCTTCCTCGTTCAGAACGTGATTGGCAATCGGCAACACCTGCACATCCGTCAAAGCATCGCAATTATCGAAATTAAGACGAGCGAAGCATCTTGTACCTGCATAGTATTCAAGCAGCCATTCAGACAAGCCATAAGCCAATGTCGCTAGTTTGGTGGCAAAAGCGCTGGTCATGTACACCGTCCCCTTCTTCTCTTTGTCATCGCGCTCAATGCAATAGTTGTATGGGAGTCTATCGGGAAGTGCAGCGCTACAGATTCTATCGGTGAGCCTTTTGCGGCTTCTGATATATTCTTCCGAGGTCACGGACTCATATTTCTCCAGCATGTCCTCGTATTCGATAATTTCTTTGTTCTCCTTGTATTCAGGAGCAAGCTGAGTGCATTTCAGGGTATAAACGTTTTTCATTGGTTGATTCTCCTTTTTATTTTTATAATACAAAAATCGCACGATATTCATACCCTTTTCAGATACAAACACCGTGCGAAAATTGTTATGCGAGATTACGCTTTACGATATTGCACAAAATCTGAGGCATCGCTTCAAGATTCCCAATATCAATAAAGTTTTTGCCGAATTCATTTTCTACCTGAGCACGGGCAGAGCCAATACCAGCACCAACAACCAAAATTCCGTAACGGGAAAGTTCTTTGATGGTTTTCTGGATGCCGTCACGGCCAGAATTAGAACAACCGTCAGTGCTCACAATCAGGAGCCGTTTTTCAGCAGTTTCCTTCTTGAGCTTTTGAGCCATATACTTCATCGCGGGTCCCGTCGGAGTGCCAGAGCGAGACTGCATACCGGTAATGCGGTACTTATCCTTCCCGTCTATATCCTGGTCCACATAATTGATAATCTGCAGACCAAAACCAGACGTTGTAAATCCGCACACATAGCAAGGCAATTCCATTCGGTAACAGAGGTCCTGAATGATAATACCAGTACGAATCGAAGCTTCAATCGCATCATCGCGCATGGAACCGGATTCATCGCACAGATAGCCGACAGCAAGACGCGGATTGTCACGAGGAAAGTTCTTGCGGCTGAAAATCTTGCCATCCCGATGATAAGCCAGACGTGCTTCCACCCGGCTTCCCATGGGAAGACCGGAAACAGTATCGTCATTTTCCTCATCGCGAATCATAGTTTTGAGCCGCCGTTCCAGATTCTTCGTCACAACAAGCAAGTCATTCGAAAGTTCGTTGTAAACAGCGACATTCGATTTACTCACTTCCTGCGCACGGTCAACCGTAACTTTGGCCCCGATTTCAGAACTGATGTGTCGAGCTTCCTCGTTCAGTTCATTGTTCTTTTCCCGATTTGCCTTTTCCGTTGCCGCGTCTTTCTTGCGGGCATTTTCAATCGAATTGATGTCCCGTTTTGCAGCAGACAAGTCAGGTGTACCGGAAGAACCGCCTTTACCAGACGACTGAACACTAGAATTACTCTTGTCAGACGACTGAGCAGCTTTAGCGTTCTGTTTCCCGTTATTGCGGTCCTTAGCTTCCTGGGACCGAGCCGAACTGTGCGTAATGCTCTCCGAGTTCTGGTTCTTTCCTTCCGTCAAGCCAGCTCTTTTAGCAGCATCCTTTGCAATTTGCTCAATCTTTTCCAGAGCCTTCTGAAGCCTTTCTCCCGCTTCCTTATCAGAATCCGCATTGTTTTCAGTTCCACCTGCACCAGAATTGGAATCAGCACCGCCATCGGACGTTGCATTTCCCTGCTGAGATTGAGAATTGCTACTTCCCTGCTGAGTCTGGGACTGAGACTGGGAATTACCGTTTCCCTGCTGAGACTGAGACTGGTCATTGCCACTGCCCTGTGCTTGACCGGGCATACAAATACCAGACCCACTTTTGCTGTTTTCCTGGCTGGAGCCTTTCTTTTGCTTTGGCTTTTTTTCCAGCTCTTTGATTAAGTCTGCCACAAGCGGATACAGGATGCAGCAAATCTCATTGACGCCTTCGAGACGCTTCTTGGGATTGCGCTCGTACTTGACATCGTCAATCACAAAGACACAGTCTTCCAATGTCTGAACGTATTCATCCGGAATACCTTCATCCATCGTAATGTCGTATTTGGCGTACAGCAGAATCTGGTTGAGCATGGCTTCGAACGGAGAGCATTTTTGCTTGAGCATTTCGCCAAAGCTAACGCTTTCAGAAATTTGTACTTCGTCCAAAGTTGCCAGCTCAGTGGTTGCAAGGCCCCCGTACATTTCCTGAATTTCCCGTTCAATGAAACCATCTTCCAGAGCATTTTCAATGTTACGTGCAATAGAAACGAATGGCTTGCAGAATCTTGGCTTTTTCAGTCGTTTTGTCAATTCCGCTCCATCTTTTTCCGATGCACGGTCAGGAATTCTCGGCCACCAGATTCCCTGGTTCAAATGCCCAACCCAGTTTTTCAGGGTCGGAAAATCCGTAAACAGAATATGAGCGACTTCATGAACGCGAAATCCCTGGATTGCGTAGTGCCGAAGTTCTCTTGAATCCAGAGACGTTACAAGACTGTTGTTTGTGCCAATGCAGATATTGTAACCATCGGTATACGCGGTTATCTCCGGATTTCGGAGCATTTCAACCGCCAACGCATTGACGCGTCTGTCTTCTTCCATCTCAGAAATGCTGTATCCGCATCTTCTCAGATATCCGCAGACGCCGGTAATCATATCCTTTGCTGCGGTTTCTGTGTAGGTGCGGTATGCTTCCGACGTGAAGAATACAGTATCCGGCACATCTTTTTCGGAATTTGCCAGTTCTTCGATACGCTGACTCCAATAAGTTTTGCTCATACGAGAGCCTCCTTCCCGTTACGACGGCTTTTCCGGGTATACACGACTTTCGGCGTGTGAATCCGGGTATACGGCTTTACACCGTTCCAGCCAGACCGTGTCTTGACATTTTCCACATTGACGATGATATTTTCTTTCTTATTCTTTTTCATAATATTTTCTCCTTAACTTTGAATGTAATAAGTATCGCCCTCAACGAGGGTGCCTTCTTTAACGTTTGCCTTTTCTGCAACCGTTGCATATCCTCTTACGATTCCATTAACGATAGCAGAATCACAAATAAGGCTATGTCCCATGCAAATTGCTTTGCTCTTAATCGAAGCCTCACCGCGTACAACGGCGTCTTCACAAACCGAGCCTTCACAAACAGCATTATCTGCAACGAGTGCATTGCCTTTCACATGGGCAAAGCTGCCAAAAACTATAGCTTCGTCAGCAACCCAGCATTGACCGTCCTGGTCGAGGTTTTCAGGCTTTTCAATCCATCCACCAGTTTCTCCGGCCTGGACTTCATAGCCTTCAACGGTTTCGAACGTTTTGGCCGCAACAATCTTATAAAGCTCATGTCCAAGCCAGGTTTTGCGAGTGCCAGTCATTTTGTACTTGGCTCCACCCACGCCCGTCCATGCGGCCGGGCCGTTGATTTTGCCATCAAGGTAATCCTGTGTCCTGTCCACGTAGCCGTGACTAAGACGTTCATGAAGCTTCTTGTTCCAATTAGAAACTGGCTGCAAGCAAGAGCTGCCTTCCGTGCCGATACGCCCCCACCTTATCGTAAAATTCACTCCGCAAGGGTCGGTCATCGTCATCAGATAGAACTTATTGTGGATGCCGTCTCGGCATTCCAAATATGCAATTTGGTTCATCAATTTCACTCCTTAAAAAATTTGCTGCCCTTGTCACCAAGAGCAGCATTGTGATAGCTAATCAGATTTTGTCGAGCGCAGTTGCCGCTTCGTCCGCCACATGCAGCAGCCAAGACAGCGGGTGCATTTCGTAGCAGGTCCAGACGGTGTTCGTGTTCGCTGCGTTCGAAACACCCATGTGGTTGTTCACGGCAGCGAATTCTTCCATGGACAGCGGCATTCCGGTCGCCATAATACGATAGCAGGAAAGGCTGCCGTGGCTGTCACAGCCGACGGTTTCTTTCGGTTCGAACTTGTAGAACGGAACCTTTGTCCACTGACCGGTGGCATCATCTTTCACGTTGCGCGTGCTCACCGTATAGGTAGAAATCTTGCACAGGTCGTGGAAGAGCGCAACCGTCAGCAGCACATCACGGGAATACTGATTGGGTGCCCACAGGTCCGCAATTTCCAAAAGCCGCTTTGCAACGGTGATGGAATGCGCACACAAGCCGCCTTCTTCAGCCCCATGAAACCTGGTACTTGCAGGTGCAGTGTAGAAATCGGTTGTTTCCAGCCATGCCATCATTTGGTCAATGCCAGGGCGGGTGATGCCTTTTGCCATTTCAATGAATTGTTCTTTCGTGGTCATAATGAAATCTCCTTTTCTTATAATGCAAAAAGAGGCGGGCCTCCCGGAATGGGAAGTCCGCCCCTTTAAGCGAATTGTGAATCGTACGAGCACAAGTGTGCCAAGTAGATGTTATCTATCGTACAATTCCCATTGTATTGGTATCGCACGCAGCGTCAAGCATTTCTGCGCACCGCAGCATTGCTGGACTGCATTTTCTGCATTAGCGAATACCGGGCATAGTCGAAGAGTGTGGCCCAGTTGTCAACCGCGTTCGGCGAGGTAGTAACGCTCGTCAGCCGGTCATTTCCAAACGGATAATCAACGCTGTCAACAATCATGTTTTCGTAGAACAACGTGGCTTTTGCCTTATACTGCTCTTTACCGAATTCATTGATTGCGCCGCTGGCTTTCACAGTCAGCAGATAGTCACCAGGGAAGTATGTTCCATCAACATGGTATTCGGCATATCCGACACTCATTTCGAGCCCGGGCTTATCGCGCCAGATAGCGAACAGCGTATCGATGTTATGAATCGAATACGTGATGCTGCAATGGATGTTTTTCCGGTCTTCCACGAGCAGTGCATTTCCAAGACTTTGCAGAACGTCATAATAAGCGCTCATGTCGCTGTTGTCATCAAACGGCAGCGCAACAGTCCTGTCTCCGCATTCCATCGAAACTTCCGGGTCAAACGAGACTCCCGTTGTCATCCAGGATTTCTTCACCTGCATCGCATAAACCTCATCCGGGTTAATACCATACACAGAGAGGTAATCCATGCATGTCACGATTTCTCGTTTTTCTTTGTCGCCCGGAATCGTATAGAGCGTTTCAGCCTTTTCCCAAGTGACGAATGTCGGCAATCCGCATGCAAGCCTCGTGTTATTGATTTGCATGATTTTTGCTGAGTCACCGTGAATATCCAAAACATCGGCCACGATATCCTCAATGTGTTTGTATTCCTTGTTGTGGTAGACATAAACCACACCGTCCGGCACGGATGTAGAGTCTACCGCCATCCAGGTGGTTTTGAGTTCCTGGCGCACATAAGCAGCTTTCCGGCCTATCTCCGGCATATGAAGAGCCGCAAAGCGTTTGAGATAGTATTTTTGGTTCTCTGAGAATTGCATTTTTGTCCGTCCTTTCTTTGTGTAAAAGCAAATAAAATAGCGGACTCCCTACATACATAGAGAATCCGCTTACGGGTTGTGAATATTATTTTTGGTAGAAAACTATTGTTATCTATCTTACAATATTCATCCTATTCACTTCGCACACTTTGACAAGGCCGGAACTGGCGGTGGAACGAACTTCATGTTTTCTGCATCGACATCAACAATCAGAGAAGTGAGGCTGATATCAGACTTGAGGTCCGGGTTGGAGGCAAACGGTTCAGCTTCAGCTTTTTCTGGAACGTAGGTTCCGTTCAGGATGCTTTCCAGCTTCTTAGCCTGCTGCTGCATGATTGCCTTGGCAGATGTCGTTCCACGCTCTTTGGTGAAGTAATCAACATAACAGGCCGTCATCCCGATAAGGCAGTCGCGCAGCACATTATCCCCTTCGCAGAAATCCGTGACAGCATCAATCCACTGCCGCGTAGCTTTCTGATTCACAAAATGCTGAACAAGCCGTGCATCCTCGTAACACATATGTTTTGCAAACCTTACGGTGAACGCCTTTCCATATTCACTTCGTTTATGCCCCAGAAAACAGGATTTGAAATCCGGGCCCAAATTACTGTCAAACATCTTCGTTCACCTTCAATTCGCTTTGCTCGCGTTACTTCTTTTTCTTCTTATCCCTGATGTATTCCATCAGCTGTTCCGTTGTGGTAAATTTATGGGCACGCATCTTGGCATAGCAGCGATTGCACACTTTCCGGCAAAGAACCGGTGTCCGACCGCATACGATGCAAGGCCCCTGCTGATTTGCAACGCGGTCTTTTTGTGTATGTCCCTCTGACCTCAGTACTGCATTATTTGAGAGAGCACGCCAGCATTTCCTGCAAAGTCCTGATGTTCCGCAAGTCTCACCACAAACAACACATTTCTTGGATTTTGGATACCGTTCTGTGTAGATTTTCTTGATTGCGCTCCGAACCAGCATTTTGGATTTTTGGATTGTTTCGTCATCCTGGGATTCAATCCCCTTGTTCAGCGTATCCCAACATGCCAACCACTCGGTTTCCGTCAGCTGGCATCCCGATAACGGTTTCCGAACCTTCCTATCCTGTCGAATCGCATATCTCATACAATCACCATTCAGGGTCAAGCACAGACAGACCTGTAAAGATATCGCGCTTCGAATCAATCGACACGATTTTCCAAGCACCATTGATGATACGCATACCAATCGTTGCTTTCATACGCGCATCGCCGTTAGTGGTAGATACCTTCAGCTTTACGTTCATCTTTACGCCGTCATCCCCGTCAAGGCGATAGGTGTATGCATCCGGGTATCCCTCAATCGTATCGTCGGGAGTCACCGTGATGGCAGTGACAGATGCGCCAAGAGCTTTCTTGTCGGCATTCGCCTGAATCGCTTCCACATCATCATCGCTGTCAACAGGTTCCGGGACGCAGTTCGCAATTTCATTGGAATCCAGCAAAACGTTCGAGAAGTCACTCTCCCCTGCCCCGATAGAAAGCAGACGATAGACCTCCTTCATGACAGCAGAGAGCTTACTCTGATAAGCGTCTCTTGTATCTGAATCAATATCCGCAAGGAGCATCCGTTTCTTGTTTCCATCAGCAGCAACCTGATAGACACGGCCATTAAAGTCGCCCATATCTGTAGAAATTACATAGGCAGCGTCACTATCGAGGTCCAGAGCACGGGGAAGTGTTACGGTCCATACGCCGGTTTCAGCATTCTTTGCCGTGTAGCTTGAAAGGTCTGTTCCCTGGAAGCTCACCTTGTTGTTCGGAACTGTGAAGGAATAATCGGTGAGAATTCCGGTCGGCGGGTTCAGAACCCAGGCACCGTTCGTGTATTCTGCCGTTAATGTATAATCCGGAGATGTATCTGCCGTGACTTCTCCCGGAGTCTTCATAAAGACATTGATGGCAGCTTTCGAGCCTTCCTTGGCAGAGTTCAGGCAGATATTGGTCATATCCGTTTTTTGGAACGTCTCGAAGTCATTGACAACGACCCAATCCTGAAGCTTTTCCCCGAAAGTGTTCGGAACGCCGAGTGACGTTGCCGTCTTCTCAGCATCCCCATCCTGCAGGCCCTCAATAAAATCATGAACCGGCTGTTCATATTCAGTCAAATTGTTGCTGATAAGCCGCTTCAAGCCGGTCTTGTTTTCTTCATCCTGCAGCTGCTGAGAAATGGCAGCTTCCTGAGACGCTGCCTCTTCCTCGGGGGTCATCTGTTTCCCACACCCAGAAAACAGCAGCCCGCATGTCATTACCAGCGCGAGTGTTCCCGCAAACAAACGTTTCATTGTGTTCTCCTCCTATGGCAAATCATCCGACTGAACTGACATTGCCATCTTTGTCAATCCAGTTGTTTTCAAAGAAAATCTCAAACATCTCTTTAACAGAATTCGCCTTGCACAGTTCTTGTCTTTCTGTGTCAATGTCAGATGCATAGACGGAACAGCTTCCATCATCTGCAACCACCAGCTCAACTTTTGCGGAATCATCTGTCTTGTTGATGTTTTCCTGCAATGCTGCAGTCGCATTGTTCAGAGATGTCAGCATCTCATCATTGGACAGTGAAACCTGCTGCATCGGGTCCGAGAACGTATTATCCGTACTAGCGGACGCACACCCTGCCAGCAGCATCATAGCCATTACAAACGACAGCATAGCAGCCATCAGTTTCTTCATATACCAAATGCTCCCTTCAAATCACAAATCTCAATGCTGCACCGAACAGTGTATCTGCCAAAACCATAAACGCAGCAGAAGCAGCTACCACGCAAAGAATCACACCCGTGCGCTTCGTAGTTTCCTTAGCGCTAAGCCAAGTCACATTGGACGGATGCAGCGTATCGGCTACCTTGGCCGGAATCGACCGAATTTCAATCTTTTTCACAGCGTTTTCTCCTTAAAAGTGGGCACCGATGATTGTCAGTGCCAGAATCGCAATAGTCAGAACAACGCCAACCTTCACAACAAACTTGT